>Ga0099825_1001317_pt1 | contig 31238 bp, 19 predicted proteins | sample SiratroredBW_FD_76838 | JGI IMG/M metagenome (GOLD analysis project Ga0099825, IMG submission 76838) | Root nodule microbial communities of legume samples collected from California, USA - Siratro red BW | ecosystem: Host-associated > Plants > Roots > Nodule | place: USA: California | collected...
AATAATATATTTATATATATATATATATATATATATATATATATATATATATATATATATATATATATATATATATATATATATATATAGCTATTTATTGAAAATGATAAGGATTGAAGATAACAAAGACTAAAATTATATTAAGACATAAAAAAATGTGTTTTAGTGATCACACCTTTTAGTCGTTAAACATCTTAAATCTAGTATTGATATATTTTACAATGGAATAATGACCAAAATTATATGATAGCGAAAACTCTAGTGGATTTTTTTTCTTTTATCACTAAATAACCTCAAAAAAAATGTTAATATTTCATCGCTAAAAGTTAGGTTACCTCAAATATAAAGAATAATAACAACCGAAAATTGTTACTAATTTCATTAGCAGAAATAAAAGAATGTAGCAATAAATTATTTTAGTCGTTAATAGGTCAATTTATTATTTAATTTTAAATACTTTTTTTTGTCGTTAATTCAGTGACAACATTTTGAAATAACTCGTGATGAATATTCACGTTATAATTTGAGATATTTTATGGTACTTCTTTTTAGGAGTGTTCACGTTATAATTTGGTTTGATTTTTATTTTTGTTAAAAATACATTTAAACATTAAAAACTTTATACAACTTGCTTTGAACATAAAAAAAAATATGAAACATATCAAATCAAACCAACTTTTGTTGTTTGAGTTGAAATTATTATTATAATTTCAAACCCTAAAATTATTATTATAATTTTATTATATATTTTTATATACTTTTATTATAAACCCTAAATTCTAAAATTATTATTATTATTTTATTATATATTTTTTTATTAATACACGTCCTCACTATTATTTTTTTATATGACAATATAATGTTATATTGTGATAAATAATTTCATTCTCTACTCAATTATAACTAAAAATTATTGTTAATTATAACTAAAAATTGTTGTTAACACTATGTATAAAATAAAATAAAAATACTTTTTTTTTCATATTAACATTTTTTTATAAAAAAATAGAATAATGTAAAAGCATAAAGTGTATCTACAACTCTATTAGATACACAAGTAACAAGTAAATAAAAAAAGATGAAAAAAGAAATAAAATAGACAATAATGTAATTTGATTAAAGAAAATAAAATTACAATACTATTCTCTCTGACTCCAAGAAAAAAAATATTTTCTCATGAAAATATGAAAAAATAACTACAATGAGAATCTTAAAAGGAAAAATTATTTTTTTTCCTCTTAGTTTTTCTATTTAAATTAATAAAAAAAATTTGGTGTGTCTTATTAAGAAAATATTGTATTCCTTTTCATAAAATAAAGTATTTAGGTAAATCTTTAGTACGTGAGACATCTCATTGGATAGAGTTTAATACGTGTAATCATTTTAATTTCTATTTTTTATCTTATACGTTAATTCTAATTAATTTTTTCAGCAAAATTCGTATCAAAAGAGAAATTAAAAAAAAAAAAAATTACACCTTCAAGGAGATTATGAAATCGGCTAGTAATGCTTTGGAAGGAGGACATATTTGTGTTTAGGATGTGTTGAAAATCTTATTTAAGTCAATATTTTGGTTAAAATAGTGTACACGTATATCAAACAATCATAATTTGAACTAATTTTTAACATTAAGTTAAGCTTAAATCCAATATCTAAGATAGTATTAGAGCATGTTGTAACTATTGTTGAGTGTATTAAACCAGACATTAATTATCAAGCCATTATAAAATCATTTACAAACGTTTAATTTACAAACTTTACCTTTGAGATGTATAATCATGAGTATAAAAATTATGTTAGAAAATTCTACATCTATGACATAAATTATTACTCTATGAACCTTAATTTTAAAATTGATACATTGTCAAACTCAAATTATAAAAAATGAATTACATAAATGGGTGAAAATCAGTTTAATTTAAAATTAAACTTGAGTAACCTTATGTAACCATATAATGAAGAAAATATTTTTTAATACATGTGTGCGTGTATATATATAAGAATGTAAAATATGAAAATAACTCAGTTTGATTAAGTCACAGTTTTTGTATACTCTGGAATATTTTCTTCAAAATTATAGCTTTTTTAGTTTGGTAGACATCCATTAAGAAAACACTAATTATAATCTTGTGAATAAAAAGCTCCTATTTACTCATTTTTACAACCTCTAAATAAGTGGGATGTTATTATGCATCTTTTATTCTATTATAGATTAATTAAGTATATTCTAATTCTCTTAGAAAGAATTAATATGTTGTTTAACCAAAGGTTTAATTAAAGTAATAAACCTTAAATCAAAGTTTTAAGAAGTGTATTTTTTAGAAATAGAAAAAATTATTATTTAACAATTTGTAATATTTTAAATTTTAATGGTCCCTTATTAAACTAACAAACCTTAAATCAAAGTTTTAAAAAATGTCCTGTTTATTTTTCGCTCATTGCATCTTATTATTACTGAAGTCGTTAGAAAAGAAAAAGAGAAAAAATAATCTCTTGTATTTTAAAAAACATATTTCAGAATGTATTATAGAAAGTTTGTTTCATAAATCCTATTTTAAAAAACTTGTTCCGAAATATATTTCATATGTTTTAAAATTTTTATTTTAGAAATCTTTGTTCTAAAAATTTTATTCTATTTTAAAAAATATATTTTAAAATATATTTCCTGAATTCTAAAATTATGTTCTAAAAAAATTTACGAAAAAAATAATCTGAAAATTACTTTGAAAAAAATAAAATAGTTATTTTAAAATGATGAGGTACAAATTTAAAAGTGGAGGTGAAGGAAATAAAAGCTTAAAAAATTTAATCTAAACCACCTTCATCCGCTCTTTCACTTTGAAAAAAACTTGTGGTTGCAATCACAACATCTTTTCCTTTTCACTTTTTTGTAATTATAATTGTTGGGCAAATAGTCAGTTATTATATGTTCTGTTAGCAAATTAATCATACATGATTTTATAAATACATATAAGATACTTACTTAGGTTTGTTTTTCTCCTTTAATTGGTTTGAAACTACAAATGCATCGATAATTCTTAACAATACTTTCTCACACCTAATTTGTTTGTCACTAGAAATAAAAGAGTCTATATTATTTACTTTGGATAATATTAGAATAAAACAGTAATTATGACCTTGAAAGAAGAAAATGACAATAAAATTAAAATTCCAAATAATACAAAAATAAGAAACACAAATAATATTTATTTAATAATTTGTTATCCATCATTTCTAAGAAGATTATTTGAAAAAGGGAAAGATGTGATCCTCTATTCAAAATAAGCAAATCAACTGCATTAAGTTGTTTTATTTCCACAATAATTCTTATTTTATTTTTAATATATGAAAAATATATATTTGTCAATATTAAAGTCTATATTTTACTTTATATTATAATTACGATCAAAGCTGAAACCTAATATGATATTCAAACTAAAATACTTTATATTTCTCTTTTCATGAAAGATGTAATTTGTAAAATCTTGTGATATTTTATTTTAGTAAAAAATATAAATTATTGTTTGTTTCAGTCGGAAATTTTTTGAATACATACATATATATATATATATATATAAGAATATTGTTGGCTAAATTTACAAATGAGATAAAGTGAAAGTTAATAAAAGAAAAAATTTTATGGTGTCGTAGTTAGATAAATACAATTGTATATGGCATTACACACTATTTATTTTTAAATAATGAGATTATTTTCGCTATAAAATGAATTTAAATTTACCAATATACTTTTTTTTGTTAGAAATTTACATTCAACATTTTATTCAAATCCACCAAATAATCAAATCTAATAAGTTGTCCCATAAAACCAATTTAAAGTGAGGACAGTAACAGTGACCAAAATGAAATCTGTGAAGAAAGATAAAAAAGCATTAAAAATGGAGAAAGAAAGGGGAAGACAGAAGAGGAAGCAGTGTCAACAACTTCTCAAACTTTCCACTTGACATTGCCGACGGCCCCAAAGACACCGTTTTTCGTTCCTTTTCTGTCACCAGATTTCTGTTATTACTGTCTTCACTTGTGTTTGTGTGTGCCAAAGCACAGAGAGAGAAAGATGGCCATGAACCAATCAAAGGCTGTGGTGTTGAGAGTGAGTTTGGTGGTGGTGGCTCTCTGCATAGCAGGCTACATAGTGGGGCCCCCTCTCTACTGGCATTTCGTTGAAGGTTTGGCCGGAGTGAGCCACTCTTCTCCTTCTGCTTGTGCCCCCTGCGTCTGTGATTGCTCTTCTCAACCCATTCTTTCCATTCCCCAAGGTCTTTCTCTGTTCTCTTTCAGATCTGGTTTCCTTAATTGCTCAATTACCCGGTTCGAGATCTTGCTAAAAAAATCATCTTTTCTTAATTGGGTGGGCTCTGGATGAGTTTTTGAGATCTGGGTACTGTTGGTATTCTTATTTTATTTCTATTTTATTTGTGTAAAGTGGGTTTTAGTTCTATCGTGGAAGTTGAATCATGACTGCTTCAACTGACTTAAGCAATTAAGTCTTAAACTTGTGGTTCCGGGATGAGTGATTTGATGAGACGACACTGTTGATAAAACTTGCCAAAGGACAGTGCAGATGGGTTTGCTTCTTTAACTCTATAAGGGTTTTTGTTTTTGCTTTGGACTTAAGTTGACCGGTGAAGAGTTAGAGGTTTCGAAGTTTTACATGAATCGCTTTATGGGATTGGCTAGTACAGTTGTTAGAGCAATGAAAACAGTGGGGTTTTAAAATCTTAATGAATTGCTGAGAATAATTTGGTATTGAACTTTCAAATGAGTGGTAGTGCCTAAAAAGAAACTTGATCTACCTCTCCCGCTTCCTCTTTACACTTTACCATTGTTTTAAATTTGATATTATGGAGAAAGTAATTGTGAATTGAAGTTAAAAATTGCATCCATGTTGATCTGCAGTTTCACTGTCAAATTTATGAAACTACTTACAACAGATATGAAACTAACTACCATAACCTTGGGTTGCTATTGTTTCCTTCGGTTATCACTAATAAACTGATAAATCCACAATCATGTTAATTATAATCTCATTTTTTTCGTGCTATGACAACTATTGTAGTTTCAACTGAGTGTCATTGGGGTTCATATAGTACTTCCTTGTCTTCATCTAATTGCAAATTGAGCATGTACTTATTTCAGTTTCTTTCTGTGTTTCTGCAGGGCTGAGCAACACTTCCTTTGGAGGTTGGTTTTGTCTCCTGGATGAACTACTGTGAATTATATAATAATCCATCTTATTCTTGATATACTTTTTTCAATGTAACACTTAGTATGATGATACAGCTGTTGGAATTGAAGTAACAATGTTAAGTAACTTTAAGCAGTAAGATAATTATTAGTTCTCCTCAGCGAATATAATTTAGGATCATGAATCTCATGCATCTTTCGTATGTTTTCCCTTTTGATTGTGAAAAGCAAAAAAAGAAAAGTTAATTCTTGGCCTACTTTCATGTTTAAAACATCTATTTATCTTGAACTATGTCCACTCTAGCGCTTTTTTTTTATGTCACCCCTGTATTCATGTCATTTGCTGAATACAGTTTTGGGTACTTGTGTTGCAAAATATTGCATTGAGGCAATTTACAACCTGTTGTGTTTAAATTAAGGTATCAAACTAAATGTCGATGTCAAAATCCTTCTTGTACTAAACTTTTCCTTAGGTTACATGTTGCTGTATGATTTGTTACCCGCTTTAAATATTATGAACAACAAATTCTAATTTTGTATTGGATAAGCCTGTGCTAGAAAACAACATGAAAACTCTATAGCAGAAGTTGTACTTCGCCAGCAGCAGCTGCATTGTCACAGAACATACTGTTTTCATTGATTTTTTTTTTTTTTGTGGTTTGAAGTAGCATTAACAGCTGCTTTTCCTTTTCTTGATTGGAACTGTTATTCAGATTGTGCAAAGTCTGATCCGGAAGTGAGTGGAGACACTGAAAAGAATTTTGCAGAGCTATTGACAGAAGAACTGAAGCTGAGGGAGAACCAAGCGATGGAAAATCAGCAGCATGCTGACATGGCACTGCTTGAGGCAAAGAAGATTGCATCTCAGTATCAGAAGGAAGCTGACAAGTGTAATTCAGGGATGGAAACGTGCGAGGAGGCTAGGGAGAAGTCTGAGTTGGCATTAGTGGCGCAGAAGAAGCTAACTGCATTGTGGGAACTGAGAGCGCGTCAGAAAGGGTGGAAAGAAGGGCTTGCCAAATCTCATGCACACTCTCAAGGGAAAGTGCAGAGTTCTTAGGCCTCCATGGAGCTCACATAATACTTTTCAAGCAAATGATAATAGAAAAAGGCAAGTAATCGTGGCTCTCCGTGTGTTTGTCAAAGGTCAAGTGTAACATACAAATGTTGTTGTATTTCTATCATTCATTTTTGGATCTGAATCCACGTGTATCACCGTTTAAAGCAAGAAGTTGTTAATTGTTGTGATAAAGTTCTTCGTAAAAAAATATTTACTACTATCATTTTGTTTGTTTTGGCTTTAGTTTCCAACCAAGGTTCAGACTGTTGCTTCTTCGTCACGATTATTCAATTTTTGGCTTCATTCAGAAACGACCATCAGCTAAATTAATTTTGCTCGATCATTTTAAAGTATGGCTATTCGGTTCTTGAACCTTAATTTACCAAGGGTCCATTTTTTTGCTTGTTCTAGATTTTAATCGTAACGTATTAAGGTTTTGTCCAAATATGGGAACATGCAATCCTGTGGCGAGGTATACATTTTGTCCAGGGATATATCATAACTGAATACGGGATATAAATGCATAGTGAAAACTCAATCTCATACCTCGTTTAACCCTTACTATTTTTACTGTTATGCCCTTTAAATTATTTTAAAAATTTAAACTTAAATATAATGTAAATCAAATTCAATATTTGCTATAAAACAAATGCAAAACATATGCACGTTACGAAATATAAACTAGCGAAATTGTTAGTCCATTTATATTTTACTCTCCTTTATGAAACACAGGTGAATTTGATAAATAATTAATCAAGTTATCTTAGTCTAATAAATAATACCATGTCTAACAAAATTTATAATTGAATTACATAAATATTTATTTACTTACGAATTCAATATAAAGAGAATATTGGAAATAAAAACTTATGGTATTAATCTTTAAAAAAATTAAGCAGTAACTCCTACAAATTACATAAATATTTATTCCCTTACGAATTCAATATAAAGAGAATATTGGAAAAGAAAAAAAACTTACGATATTAATCTTTTAAAAACAATTAAGCAGTAACTCCAACAATTTATGTTAAATCGATATTGATAATTTATTATGTTGTTGAATAAAATGAGCTTTTTATTTATTCAACAATAAACATAAGCTTTTAAATTGTTAAAAAAACGATTTAACTATATTAATTAGCCAATGTGATTATTTCAGTTCGATAGTTAATACAAAGGGAGGGAATACGGAAGTGTGATTTAATAATCAGCAACTCATTTACCTATCTATGACTTTACTTATACAAAGCTAGTATTAAACACACAGGAAACTGGCTGGAGTGGAGAATAAAATAAGAGCACTACATTGCGTTGAATACTTTCATGTAGGCAAAGACAAGAGATCGTGATAGATCTGAAATTTTCTTAACGATTGTTAAACCTCCAACCATAACCAATTAATATTTGCAACCTCCAACCAGACTTACAACTTGATACTCACTTCAATGCTTTCTTGGACACGCTTCACACCATTAACGAAGTCCCCATCTGAAAATTATAACATAAATGCATGTCACGTCTGGATGAATCAAAGCCAAAATTGATTATTGAGTTATATATGTAAAGGACATTGAAGTCCAACCTCTGGACTAATTTGATTTCAAGTTTTCTTATCAAGGTTTTAGAGCCAAATCTGTTCTTCAACCCTCAAATATTAACTACCATCCTAAAAAAATGCTTGAGAAAGTTCATAAGCAGATGCTTGTCAAAAAAAAAAAAAGGCGAAATACCTCAAAGTGTGTTTAGATTAACCGAGTCAGGACAGTTTAGTCAAAAGGTTTTCGGTGAAATTTTCAAAGGTAAAAAAAAGAGCATTCCTCAATGCGCTAATATTGGAACATGCAAGAAAAACCAATGAAATTCACTTCAATTAATCTTATTTTTTACAATAACAGTACCTAAAGCAAATAGTAAAGGACACATACCAAAACATTTTTTGATTCCTGAGCTGAAGAATAATTTAGTGAAGAATCTAAACTGTTCCTCTTATAGAGTCATCAACATGTGGAAGGCATATGGTAAGATCATCCAAGTTGGAGCAGTTTTGAATGCTCAATCCTTTCTCGTTTGCCAAATGCAATAGACATATGAAGCACAAGTGAGGAGAGATGTCACTAATGGTTGCAGCAGCATTGCATTCGCTAGGAAAGTTGGCCAATATATTCCTGAAAGATAATGTATCTTTTTGCCCCTTTAGAATAAAGAGTCAAAAAAAACAAATCAATGTAAAAATTAGTACTTAAAATTCAACCGCAAAGAGAAAAAATATTGCATTGTTTATTTAATTAGACATATATAGTTAAGGAAAAAAAAATATACAATGTTAGCAATGGAACAGAATCCTAAAAAGAAAATTCAAATAACACAATGTCGTTAAGAAAACTCATCGTAACAAGCATTTCGTTTTACTTGAAGGGAAAGATTAATTTAAATAACTATAACTAGACAACAAATATTTTGTACTCGTCATATTCTACGAAATGGTGGAATCTTGGCATACCTGCAAAGGAAGTTTAACAGATTCTTGAACATGGTCCCACATAGTAATTTTTAGTGCATGAACATCAACTTGTTTGGAAGTCTTGTCATACTGGACTTCAATTTTATTGACCTGCCATTTGAAAATATGCATATGCATGATTCTAACTGCAATATTTTCGACTGAAAATTAATGATAAGGACTATGTGTAACTGTTCTCCTTTCAGCACTTTATCTAACAAAATTATGTAAAGAGCAAGCGTGTAAATTGTTCACTAGAACCCACCTGGCGAGGTTGAGTAATAAGAGTGTTAGAGTCCTCCATGTCACTATGAAGATCACCTCCGTAGTCACCAAAGTCATCCCCACCAACACTTCCATTGTCCCACGAAGGGAATGATTCATATTCATTGGATTGTTCTCTAGATCCATCTGCAAAAAACACCGGAAGTTAAAACACAACCTAGCGACAGCTAAAAATGTGCTAAAATGTATATTTTTTTAATATTCATGCATAGAAAGAGATATAATCACAGTACACCAAGTATGATGTTGGTGTAATTTAATCATATCTATCTCCAGAAATGTGATCAAATTACACCACGTCAAGCTTGGCAAAATGACAGTTTGAAGTTTCATTATAATTTTGTCGACTTTGACATTCTAATGAAATAGAAGATTTTACGAATTATTATAGAAGTTAAACATTAAATCATACATCACACAAACAAATATATATAAATATTGAAATCACAAATTTAAAACTGCAAACTTTACCTGCGAACCTGTTTGCCCTCCTCCCGAGACACTAAAGAAAGCATAAAAAATCATCAGTGATATAAAATAAACATCGCTCCATGCCTTCAGATTCATCAGTAGAACACTTTAAACCTCATAACTGAAATAAACTACCTTCACACTAGACAGAAGAAATAACTTCACAAGATCCTCTGGCTGATAGTGGCAGTCCTCTGGAAGTTTTGTATTGCAAGGCAATCTGCTTTCGGGGAGTAGTAACGATTTGGGATTCTTGGGAGAAGAAAATATATCTAGCATTTCTTTCTCGAGAGAATTTGTGAAATTTAATTCAACTTCAACCTGTTTCTTACTCTTTGGCTGCCTACTTTTTACGGTCGACCCATCTTCGGAAGTAGGATGGACCTCTGAGGCTACAATAAAGACTCTTAAGTAATTACCATACTGATTTCTGAAAAATATAAAAGTATTCAAATCTTTTATCTGGTATCCAAACCGCACCTTTGGATTTTCGATACTTCCAATGATCAGGGCCTGCCCAGGCGTTTTGTTTTGAATTAAAACCCAGACTCAAAAACAAATATTCGTCGACATTGTCAAATCTGTCATCCATATCAGCGTCTTGGGACGGAAATGGCTCATCATTGTCCTGCAAGTACAAGATTTGGAATGATAGTAAAACAAGTACATCATTCACGTTACGAAATATTTAAATAATATTTTTAAAAGCTCATTCAAGACAGTTGTATATGTTTTTGTGGTTGAAAACTAAAAAAAACCTGAGGGTAATTGGGAAAACTTGGATCTGCATCATCATTATAGCCCACATCGGCAACAACCGTTTGGTCATCGTGATCGTCACTCCAGGTCGTGCTGTTCTCATATTCTTCTCTGTCAAAACCACTTTCATTATTAAAAGAAGAAGCATCAAGATCTTCAGCTGAATTCTTGTCGTGAAGTTGAACATCAGTGGGCCTTCTGTTACTTTCATCAAATAGGTTTACTATAGTCCTCAGAGTTGGAGAAATTTCATCCTTAACACGCATGTCCAACACCATTTGCTCCACACAATCTACAGAACAAAGTAAGTCGGCTCTGAATGTGCGCTTTTTCAGATGTAAAGACAGTTTCACCTTATTTTTTAAAACGAAACACACCTTTGACAAAAGAAAGATCAATAGTATCTGAAATATCAGATTGATTTTGTTTTGCCATACACTTCGCAGGAACTTCTAGTGAATCAAAGAGCACCCTACATCCACCATATACACCTAGATTATTCATTAAAAGACCCTTGGCTCCACCTTCATCAAATTTGGCTGTTGTCTGGCGATAGAGAGGATCCACGACAAATGCAGCTGAAAAAACACACAATAGCATACCCATTTTAAGCACAACCTCGACTCCACACCTCGTCAAACAAGTAATAGAAATCGATTAGGATTTGAGATCACCATCAAACTTCTTTACATTAAGTGCCTCGAAAGATGATTCCAATGTTGACAAAGGTGACAACTGCACGAAAAAACAACTGTTAAAATAAAGCAACGTGTTTAACAAGTCAAGGCCAGAAATCCATAGACCACAGACCTTTTTGCTTGTTTCTTTCCTACTTTCTTCTTCTCCGCCTTCAATATTAACACCATCCAGGCTAGTGTCTGACTGACATGATGGCATCATGGCTTAGCATTAGAACTAATTAAGAGCATAATATTACAAAAATCAACGGTAAATGTACTTTACTCTGTTTTGAAATCATGCAGGCATTCATTAACCATTAGTTAGTTACCAATCATTCTTTAGAATTAGAGCACTAGTCATATGATAAGGAAGCAAAACAATCCCACTTGAACCCCCACGAGAAAGCAATCACCTAGGGAGTTCACTACAAACGCAGTTTTCATTTTTCAAAAAAACAAAAACAAGAAAATGATGAGAGGGTAAATAAATTGCAACCTTGCTCAGCTTCTTGGCCCGCTCTATTCATCCCACCAAGAACTTTATATGCCTCAGAATGCACCGAATCTACCCTTAATGAATAAATTTTGACTCCAGCCTCAAGAGTGCAGCTTGCCTGCCCAAACAAAATTCCAATGAACATCTGCATTCTACATAAACGTAACTTTGCTTATAGTGTCATTGCTGACAGATTGATAGCAGTTCTTCACTCTCATAAGCTAATTTGAGCTATCCATAAACAAAGAAGAAAGCAACTCTTCTAAATTACTAGGTGATAAACAGGGTTTTAAATTGTGGTTGCCGTTACCATTTAGTCACAATCCCTGATGCTGCAGGAATTCGAATATGAATATGGTCGAAAAAAAAAAAAAACCATAAACCTTGACGTTGGCGACGAAATAGAAGCCGCAGACCATTTTTCAAAACCTTGACGGTGGAATTTGTATAAAACAAAAACCCTATTAAACAAAAACCTCACAAATTATCAAACTGCATATTAATCAGAACATACTTTTTGAAAATTAGTCTCTGCGTCATCTTCTTGCTCGGCTTGGATGATATCAGTAAGGTGATCAATCAGGTTCAACTCCCACGTATTTTTCTGATTAATTTTCTGCAAACAAGAAAAAAAATAAAAATTAAAACAAAAACAGAATAGTCTCTAATTAAAAAAAAAAATGTTTTAGGTTTTACATTTTCGCTGGCGAGTTTGATGCAGTTTTGGAACAAATCTAGGATCTGCTGTTTGTTGAGGCAGGGATCCGAGTTGGCCTGAAGTGGTTGGTTGAACCCAAGGCTCTTTCGGCGGATGGCGGCGGCGCGCGCGGCGCGGGCCTCCGCGCGCTCGAGCTGGTCGTTGTTGGAGCCCAAGAAGAAGGGAGCGGTGGGGGACTGGATACGGAACCTCTGCTTCTGACCCACCGTGGGGTTGGGGCTTAACGTTTCCGCCATGGAGTTTGCAGAACGGTGTTAGGGTTTGAATCGGAAGTGAGAACGTCGGAACCAGAGAGGCTGAGATTTGGGAGAAACGGGAATGGGATGGTTTTTCCCTCCAATTCTGAAATTTGAATTGTGGTTCGCTCAGAAAGGTTCGCTCAGAAACAAACACTACTTTTCGAACGTGTCTCAGACGTTATCTACAGTCTTTCATTTTTTTAAATAAGTTTAAATTATCAATAATTTTAAACGTATAGAACATGTGGCAAATAATTTTATAAAAGATATTTTAATAAATAAATTGTACTTTAAATTTATAAGCTAAGCTGAAATACAATTTTGATCTCTCAGTTTAATTATTAGTTTTAATTTAGCCTCTGATTATAAAAATTTTTACTTTAACATCTTAAAGTGAAAACTAGATAATTTAAGTACATGAGTAAATTTATCCATAAATTTTAAAAAATTGTCAAAATTAATTTTTTTATGCATAGTGGGTAAATTATGTTTTAAAATGCGATTTCTTAAAAAAAAAAAGTAAAAAAAAGCAGTCACATTTTGAAAAACTAATTAAGGTTTTTTACCAAAAAATAAATAAATATAAAGAAGTAGTGCTTAGGTTTGCGACTTACATTTTTTGTATTGTATTTTTTTTAACTGGTTAAAATTGCAGTTTACCAAACCAACTGTCATTTTTTTTTAATTTGAAAGCATAAGATTTTTTAATATAATATATTATTATTGATAATTTATTAATATTATATTTTAAATATATTAAAATAATAAATAAAATAAAATAATTCAAAATTTAATATTTTATTATTTAATTTTTTTAATATATTTTTAATTGTAATTTTTGTTTATGAAAATTTTATATTAATTTTTACATTTATTTTAAGTTTATTTTAATTCTAGTTTATTTATATTCTAATTTTTAAAATATTTTATTTTGAAATATAACTTTTATTTCTGAAATTTTTTTAAATATTTTTTATTTTAATTTAATATTTATTTAACTTTAATTTATATTTTTTTTAAATAATTTTTACATTAACTTATATTTAAAATTTCATTTTAATTTTTTTAAATATATTAATATACAATTAAATTAATTAAATCATGCACAATCTTTCTACTTTTTTTTTCCCTCAATTCAAACAATTTCGTATTTTTCTATTTTCCTCTAACTCCTTTCAAGTCAAAACAATACAAGTGATATTGAATCATGATTCAAACTGGAACAATATGTAAAATATTATTTAACAATTTACTTTATTTTAATGTTTATTCAGTTTATAAATCTTCCCCTTAAATATATTATTTTTAATTTTTTTAACATCTCAAAATGTTATATTAAAATACTATATATCTCATTAACACACATATTTAAACAATAATTAACAATTTTCAGAAAAATATTAATTCATAAAAATAAATAATCAATTATATAAAAAAACATAATTGATTATATATATATATATATATATATATATATATATATTATATCTTAATATATAATTGATTATCATTTATTCTTCACAATTTTACTCTGCATATTTAAGAGGATTTAAACACTCTTAAAATTCAAAGCCAAAGACAATTTAGAATTATATATAATTTTCTCCTTTAACCTCCTTTAACTTGCTAAGACACTCTTAAAAACAAAATTATAATGAAGTCACAATTCTAAAAGAGATAATACATATTATATATATATATATATATATATAGCCTAATTTTCAATGAAAGATACAAAATGTTATTGTTAACGAAGGAATATTAAATGTTTGGAATATTCCAAAATGTTATAAATGAAATTTAAAATATTTAAAGTTTAATCTTGCACCAAAATCCTAAAACAGTATCCCAATAATTTAGAAACTTAAAGCAACAATGGAAAAAACTTGTTTGACATTATAGGATAAGATAAGTTACCTTAACATGCATATTTAAATTGTCATGATAGTTAAAATATAAAAAAATAAAATTTTATTATTCAAATATTTTAAAAATTATATTTTAATTATACAAAACTTATATTATTTGTTTATAATTTATAAAAAGAATTATAATATCCTAAAAACTAACTCCAAAAAATAATCAACATATAATTTAGCTTTAGAAATAAATAAGATAACACTTGAATTTTTTTTAACATAAAATTATTTATTCAATTTTTAATTTTATAATAATAAAAATCAAATCTCTCTTTGAGAAGATATTCTGTTTTATTTTTATAAAAACTACTAACTCTCTTTCTCAAAAGTTGTTCTTCCTATTTTCTTTGTCTTTTCTTTAAATTTTGTCTTCTTTCCTTATCAAACTAACCATCAGAGCTCAATTATACATTATTGGCATTGAGTAGAGCAAGAGTGTCACATCCCATAGAGTTAGGTTGCCCGTAATTTTAAGTTTTTAGAACTCTTTTGAAATAGTGAATGTTATGCCTAGTGTGTGAGATATATTTGTGAATTTGGGGAAGGAAAGCTAATTGCATGATTATTTTTAATGTTAAGTAAGGGAAGCTAATTATATTTTTATTTTTTTTAGATATTGTACTTAGTTGTTTTATAATGTATGAATTGAATGAATTTGAATTAAATTAAATGAATGTTTTATCAAATATCATCATCCTAGATAAATTTCTATTTCAAACCAAATATAAAAAAAAAACATACAATTAGCTTCTCTTACCAAATATCATCATTCTAGATAAATTTCTATTTCAAACTAACATAAACAAAAAAACATACAATTAGCTTCCCTTACCAAATATCATAATCTAAAGATAAATTTCTATTTGAAACTAACATTAAAAAAAAAAACATTCAACTTGCTTCCCTTACCCAAATTTACAAGACAAGTAATTCCAATATATATAAAAAAGAAAACAACTAGCTTACCTTAATTAACATTAAAAAAAGCATGCAATTAACTTTCATTATCCAAATTCACAAATATATCACACACATCATGCATATCATTTACTATTTCAAAGTAAATTAACATTTATAAAAAAAAATATACAATTAACTTTTCTTACCCAAATTAACAAAATAACTAATTACAATATTTATAAAAACATTCAAAATTCAAACCAGCTTACCTCTATAGAGGATACTCAAAGAAGTTTCAAAAACCTAAAGTCAATGGCAACCTAACTCTGTTCAAGAATTTGATTGAATACTCTTGCTCTACTCAACGCCAAGAATTGAGAGGTGACCTCTGATCGTCGATTTGATAAGAAGGGAAGACGAAATTTCAAAGAGAGGGCAAAGAGAAGGAGAAGAAAACTTTTGAGAGAGAGAGAGAGTTGGTAGTTTTTATAGAAATAAAATAGAATATCTTCTTAAAGAGAGAATTGGTAGTTGTTATTATAAAAATAAAAACTAAATAACTTTTTTTTTTTATTTAAACAATTTTTTTGTTAAAAAAATATTCAAGTGTTATTTATGTCTAAAGCTAAACTCTATGTTAGTTTTTTATTTTGAAACTATTTTTTAGGATATTAAATTCTTCCAAACAAGAAAAATTTTCAGCCTAAAAAATTGACTAATTAGGAAAATAATAAAGATAGGTTTCTATAATGGTTTCCTTCATCTCCCAAGTTGAACCACTAAACTTGGTCTCTCTCATAACAAATTATATAATAGAGCAAGCAACAATAACAACTCTATAGCTCATATCTAGTATCTTCAAAAGCAGGCATCTTAAACTCACTTAGAAATTGTGTATATCAATACTATCAAGATACTTACACTTTACACACAATCTAATTTATGTCTAGCATTCAATTTCATACAAAATCTAATTAATCAATCAAAACATAACTTCTAATGATACTCTAAACATAAAATCTTAAGATAGAAATCAATTTTGATTAAGTCATGAGTGTACACCCTCACTACTTTATCAAGGTTCTTTTTATTTCTCAATAATTTCATCCTCATTCATCACAATCAACTTAACTAAAAAAAATCAGAATTTCAAAGATCATGGTCAAACATCCAACTATAAACATCTTATTATCTAAATTAAATTTCAAAATTCTACACACAGAAGAAACAAAAGAAACCCACTATCCTCAGGTCATCCTAAAAAGGAACTGCTCTGATACTAAATATAACATCCCATATTTTTCATATAATAGGAACTTTATTGCATAAAAATTATATAATAAACCTAAATATGAATATTCATATGTTCATCATGTTAATAAAAATATCTTCTTACAATCACAAAATAAAATGAAATTAAACTTTTTCATCAGTTCACTAAGGAGTTATACCACCTGTAAAATCATCTGCTCACGTGTAATACACGACGATTATCATAGATTCAAAAACAAAACAAAACAAACATCGCATAAAAAGAAAGGTAAGTTAGAGAGTTAAAAAAAATATTTTCATAAATTAAATTTCTATCTCAACTAAACTACAACAAATCAAGCTTTCATAATTTATCTCATATAATACATATACAGACTCACATACAAAGACATTAGACTCTCTATTTCCGGATGACTCATGCATTGATTTAAACTCAAAGGTGTGCTCCTATCATATACCACTCATATGTTTCGGTTAGTTCCTATTTCAAACCTCGGGTACAACCTATTCTGATTCGTTCGTATTTCAAACCTCATATATACTTCTCATATGCACAAGGTTAATCCATGTATCATCTTCCTATCAGTTCATATTTCAAACTTTAAACATGGCCATATGAATCACCTTCGACTCTTCACTTATGTGAATCTAATTTATCAGTAGAGTCATGATACCTCCTTAGATCAAATCTCCAAATAAAGCACATCCTAACAATCTCGACACGAGGATCTCCTTTCTTAAATATATGTCTTGACCACCATTCTCTATCATTCACAAACATTGATATTACATTATATAATACATAAATATTCATTTAATTTAATTAAAATCCATTCAATTCATACTTAATAAAACAATTTGTCACAACCGGGATCACGACGGGACGCGGCGATCCAAAAAAATTATTAATTAATAAAACAATGGAGTCGCCACCATAGTTTTGATGGAAAACTATTGAAAAACTAAAAAATGAGGATAAAGCTAGTTTGCAAAAACCGGATCTAGATCCAGGAGTTGGTTACATGTGGGGAAGGTATTAACACCCTTATAATGCCTGTCCTAAGACGGTACCTTTAATTAAATAAATAAATCGAGTGTGATTTTTTAAAACATTTATCTTTCCAAGAAAAAGACACTGATTAAGATAAAACAAACAAAATATTTTTTTTAGGTTTAGGGGCCCGACAAGGTTTGACCTTGCTTCTACGTATCTCTATTAGGAATAGAGAATTAGGGTTACGTAGTTCTTCGTAGAAAATTGTTTGTCTGTTGATATTTTTTAATTTTTGGAAATTTTATATTTTTTATATTTTTCAAAATTTTATATTTTATTTTTTTATATTTTTAGAACATTTAGTGTTTTTGAAAGTTGAACTTCATTTGAATATCGCTTGACGCGTACGACCCTTTGATATTACGACCCTTTGATATTCCAAACAAAGTTAAAATTTTTCGAATTAATTCCCATATGACGCGAGCAGTCAATTAAGAAATTAATCGAAAATTTATTAAAATAAAACATATTTTTTTTTGTAAAACAATAATAAATATGAAAAATAGACCTTAAAAGAAGAAAAACAAAAAAAGAAAATAACCCAAAATTAAACTACCAAATTTTTTTTATTTTATATTTTTTTGAAAAAAGAAAAAAAATGTTAAGGATAGTTTTGGAATATGAGAAATTTGTGGGTGTAGGTCTTAACTCATGTGGTGCAAGAAGCAACCCACTAACTAGAACCCAATTAGGGTTAGGGGCATTTTTGGCATGAGATAGTGAGTGCAAGGACACCATGGCACCAGCACCACTTGGCAAAGGGTTAGAAGGCGCCGGCGAGGGGCCGACGACGACGGCGGTGGTGTCGGCGGCGGCGTCGACGACATCATTTTTTGTGCCGTTTTGATGGTTGTTTCGGGGTTGTTTCGTTGGTGTTTTCAATGCAGTTTGGGCTGTTTTAGATGACTGTTTTTGGTGCAGTTTGGGTGTTGTTTTGTGGCTCTTTTTGGTGTTGTTTGGGTGTTGTTTTTGATACAGTTTGGATGCTGTTTTTGGTACAATTTGGATACTGTTTTAGGTGTTGTTTTTGGTGCAGTTTGGGACTGTTTTGGGTGCTGTTTGGGGCTGTTTTTGTGGTTATTTTCAGTGCAATTTGGGTGCTATTTTTGGTGCAGTTTGGGACTGTTTTGGGTGCTGTTTGGGGCTGTTTTGGTGGCTATTTTCGGTGCAATTTGGATGTTGTTTTTGGTGGTTGTAAGGTGACGTGAGAGAGAGCGAATAAAAAGAGAAAAAATGAAGACGTATATGCATGTTTGCAAAAAGATAAAATAGAGATAAACAAATAACCAAATCATATCATTCGACAAACCCATGTAACATTATGTCCCTTCCATCATGAAAATCATACCTCCGAAGCGTTTTGTTCTCCCCTTTTCGTTGCTTCACAAGTTCTTGTTACTTCCTTTTTTTAACCGTTTTCCTTTCCAGTGAAGAATAGCATGAGAGTATAATCTCTTTTTTTTTTTTTTGAACCCTTCTCCCCTCTTTTTTCTTCTTTTTTTGTTTTGATTGTGTTCCCCGCCCCTTAAAGAGAGCCCTCTCTTTTTATTTCCCAAAAGCCCCTTGCCTTTTGGTTTCCCAAGGGACCAAGCTTTTGCAGTGGCCAAGAAATGCATGTTTTTTTTACTTCCCAAGAAACCTCATGCCTCTTCACTTTCCAAGATGCCTCTTCACTTTCCAAGAAACCCCATGCCTCTTCACTTCCCAAGAAACCCTATGTCTCTTCACTTCCAAAATCTTTTTATTTTACATATTGTTTGTTATTGTTTTTTAAAAAAAGATAAATAATAAAAATAAAACCTTTTTTTATAACACTTTTGAAATTGGGTGTTGACACAACTAATTATAATATCTATTAAAAACATTAAAACTTCAAACTATTTTCCCTTATCTCTATATATTAGAGATACTCAAACAAGTTCTAAAAACCTAAAATCACGAGAAATCTAACTTTGTTCAAGAATCTGATTGTACACTTTTACTCTACTTAACGCCAAGAATCTAGAATTGACCTCTGATCGTCAGTTTGACAAGGAAGGAAGACGAAATTTTAAAGAGAAGGTAAATGAAAGAGAAGAACAACTTTTGAGAGGATTAGAGTTGATAGTTTTTATAAAGATAAAACTGGTAGTTGTTATTATAAATTAAAAACTGAATAATTATTTTTTATTTATTTAAATAACTGTTATGTTAAAAAAAATTCAGATGTTATCTCATTTATTTCTAAAGCTAAATTTTAGGTTGATTTTTATTTTAGAGTTATTTTCTAGAATATTACAAAATTAATTATATGAACAAAGTATAATTTTTCTAATATTAATTTACACAATAATATACTAGCAAAAACATGTCTTTATGTGCGTTCACAATTTTTTTTTTCTTATTTGAATGAGTTAAAAAATAATATTTATATTATTTTTATTTTTATTTATTTATTTAAACAAAATAACTGTTTTATTGCTTTTTTTTATTTTTGACGTGTGTAATATATAATTTGTATGAAAATAATATTCTCATGAGCGATATAAATTATAGGTTTACGGGAAAAGATATCAATAGTTTTTTAATTAACATATTATATTCCATGTATTTATATTTACAATTATTATGACACGTTAATTTAAATTATATTATTATTAAATATTAAAATTAAATCATTATGTAGTGGTGGTAAGGCTTTTCATGCACAACTCCATTACCTACCTTCATGAGCTCTATAAATAATATTGTATGACCCCGTCTCATCATCATTTTTGATTTTATATTTTATGCATACTTTCCTTTCTTCATCTTATTGAAGTCTGTCATAGACTTTTTGGTTGTTTTTCCTAAATTGAAATTGTTGTGCTTTGAGCTAATCATTTTACATTTTATGTGTACCTTCTCTTTTTTCTCTTTTGTATGTTATTCAAATTTGTTGGAGACTCTTTGGTTGCCTTCCCTAAACCTGATTGGGTATACTTTGAGCTAATCCATTTTTTTTTATCTTTTTGAAGAGCACACTTCCTCGTCGTCTCTAGTTATTATTGTTATTCATTTTCATTTATATCCAAATTTAAAAAATGTTAGGGGACTGACTTGTTAAAACACAAACTCAACATGTCTAAATACATCAATAGGTATTTTTACATTTATCTCTAAAAGTTTTCACATAGTCAATGATTAAGTGTTGAGTTATCTTATCCACTTTACCTTTTTGTTGTTGATGTTTGCATTCATAGTATAACAAACAAAAAGAAAATGCAAAGAAAAAGGAAACATCACTCTAAACAATAATCTTATAAAAATAAAATAAAAAATAAAATAAAAAAGTAATTAAGAAAAATTCATTTATTTTCTTTCTTTTAAATATCTAAATGTATGTAGAAATAAATCATCTTAATGTAAAAACTACTAAAATAGTAAAAACTATTATCAAAGTCTCTTCTCAAGATAGAATATCTCTTATATTTGATATAGTTTTTTTTTTATATATACTAATACATGCTTTGTTTGTCTTTTAAACAAATTTGTGATGTGTTTTATCATCAAAAATTAGAAAATTGTTATATAAAATGGTTATGATTATTTGAATTGAAATATACAAATAAATATATTTAAAAATATGAATAGGAATATCATTTATAGATTTAACATTAAATGATATATGTAACCTCACATATTTTTCATATAATAATAACTATATTGCATAGAAAATATATAATAGACCTAAATATAAATATTCATATATTCATCATATATTTCAAAATATACTTTTTCATATAAGATTTAATAAAAATATATTCGTACAATTACAAAATAAAATAAAATAAAACTTTTCCATTAGCTCACTAAAGAGTTACACCACCTGTCAATTTCTGCTCTTGTGTGATAGACAACCATCACAGATTTAAGAATAAAACAAACACCACACAGAAGAAAAACGGCAAGCTAGTAAGTTTTAAAAATTATATTTTCATAAATTAAATTCTATCTCAACCAAACAACAATAAATCATCATAATCCATCTCATACATCACACTATCAATAACACATCACACTCATGTGACACCCATATGATATGGTCTAATTGGTAGCGTAGTCATATGAATCCTTTAACCCACATGATCTGGTCTGAGTGGTTCTTTTTCACATCGTAACACAGTCATATGAATCCTTTAACCCACATGATCTGGTCTCAGTGGTTCTTTTTCACATCGTAACATAGTCATATGAATCCTTTAACCCACATGATCTGGTTTGATCAGTTTTTTTCACACTGTAGCGCAGTCATATGAATCCTTTAACCCACATGATCTGGTATGACCGGTTCTTTTTCACACCGTAGTGCAGTCATATGAATCCTTTAACCCACATGATATGATATAACCAATTTTTTTTCACACCGTAGCCCAGTCATATGAATCCCTTAACCCACACGATCTGATATGACTGATTCTTTTTTCACACCGTAGAGCGGTCATATGAATCTATTAATCCATATGATTTGGTCCAACCAGTTATTTGTTACACCGTGCCGCAGTCATATGAACCTCTTTTGACTCTCACCGCCTAGTCATCTTCATTTATGTAGTCAGGATCTCAACAATGCATAAACATAAACAATGTATGTCCTAACCATCTCAACACGGGTATCTCATTTCCTGAAGATACTATGTCTTAATCACACAATACATCATTTACAAACATTAATACCACATCATACCTTGCATAACTATCATCATTTTAGATAAATTTCTATTTCAAAGGAGACAAAAATTTATAAAAAAAACATGGAACTAGTTTTCCTTACCCAATATTAAAAAAAAAATATACGATTGAGTTCCCTTACCCAAAATCATAAGACAAATAATTACAATATCTATAAAAACATACAATTAGTTTCCCTTATCCAAATTTACAAGACAAATAATTACAATATCTATACATCTAGCTTCCCTTACCCAAATTCACAAGACAAGTAATTACAATATTTATAAAAGAAACATACATCTAACTTTCCTTACTCAAATTCACAAGACAAGTAATTACAACAGTTATAAGAAAACATACATCTAAGTTCCCTTGCCTCTATAGAATGAGTTTCAAAAACCTAAAATCACAGCAACCTATCTTTGTTCAAGAATTTAATCATACACTCTTGCTCTACCCAACGCCAGGAATCTAGAGACGACCTTCGATCCTCAATTTGATAAGAAAGAAAGACGAAATTTTAGAGAGAAAAAAAATGAGAAGAGCAACATTTGAGAGAGACAGTGAATAAAGATGGTTGTCACTATAAAGTAAAAACTAAATAATTGGTTTATTTATTTATTTAAATTTGTTTGTTAAAAAATATTTAGATATTATTTAACTAAATTTTAGTTTAATTTTTATTCTAAAATTATTTTCTAGGATATTACAATATATTATATTATATGTATTTCTTGGTAAACATAATCTTAGTTAAAAATTAGAAGTTTTCTAATTATGTTATTTGATTTAATGTATTCCTAAGAGCGTTTTGTATTTTTTTCACAATAATTATCAATTATAAATAAATAGTTGAATTCATTTATAAAAATAGAGCTGAAACTTTGGATTAAAGACCATAAAAAAGCACATTTTTATGCCACGATAAAAAAAACGAAGTGTTGTAAAAGCAATTTTAAAAGATAAAGTATTTTCTAAGCAATTTAAAAAAAAATACTATTCAACTAGCGTTTTTTTTTTCTCTAACAAAATTCATATATTTACTAAATATTTAGTAAGATTGGTTGTCATATGACATGAATATATCCCATTATTATAGACTTTATCCATTTTTTCCTATTTTTTTAACCAGTTCGCAGCTTGCGGAAACTGTCTCAAATCGTGATTTCTTAATCTCATATCCTGGATGAAAAGTAAATAAAATAATTAATAATTTAAAATGTAAACAAAATACATAAAAAATAAAATAAATACATCCCATATTAATAAATTGTTTAACTTTTTGTTAAAAGTTTTATGAAAAAGTGAAATGCAATAACATTATACACGGACACATATCCATCGATGCTAATGTTGTTAACAAATATTTTCCTCCACCTAATCACTCAAAAATATTTGTACACTCACTATCTTTAACATAAAGATCAAAAAATTGAAATGATATGTCATAATATTAAAATAGATATATTTAGAGATAAAAAAATCGTTACAGCGGTCAACAAATATTTTTAAATACAGAAAATTTAAAGTTATAATAACCACAAATTTCTTTTAGCAAACAAAGTTACAATGGATCAACACAATAATACCAGTAATTAGATTATTCAAAAGATTAGTCAAAACAAGATTATTCAAAAGATTAGTTATATCTTCTAAATATACCAAAAATTATTGAAAACAAGATATAATAATCTATCTTATCTGGTGGTAAATAAATAGCCATGACGGTCGAATTACAGCACAGAACAACACTGCATTTGTGTTTCATAATTAAGAAAGCAACAACAGCGAGTGCCGAGAAGAAGAAGAAATTTAAGATCACAAAAACGTGAAAAAGGACAAAAGGGTAATAATATCAAACGACCCTCTTTAGGCATATTCGTCTTGTTTGTTCGCGTTGGTTCTCTCTTTCCTGTTTCATTCCTATTTTATTTTGTTTTTCCTCTTTTCAGATTTGGTAGGCGGCACCTCCAAATCGGACCCCTTTTTTTTTTTTTTTTTCTTCCAATTCCCCGTTTCCTCAATTTTGTTCCCTTCTCCTCAAGTTTCCTAAAACAAACATAGCAAGAAAACGTTCCTTAACTTTTGCAAGGGTTGTTCCATTCCAAAGAGCAACAGCCACGCACCCTTTTCCCCAGAATTGTCTCAAGCTTCGTTTTTGAAGTGCTGGGGTTGCTCAGATTCGAATTGGGTATCGAGAATGTTCAACGGTATGATGGATCCCGATTTGATCAGAATCGCTCAGGAGCAGATGAGTCGCATGTCACCGGCTGAGTTGGCTCGGATCCAACAACAGGTGTGCCTTTTATCCTTCTCTGCTTTTCCATGCAATTCTGTTTTGTGGGTTTCTCGCATTATCTCTGTTGCTCTGAGTTGCAATGTCAGAATCAGGTTTTTAAATTTCTGTGGCATTTGCAATTTTGTCGCGATCGCTGGTTTTGCAAAAAGTTGCTACTGATGCGGCCACAATTGCTGCCATGGGATTTTTTTTGTTTAAATCTTGGACTGAATTAACTCTAATTTGTTATGAATTCATCCCTCTGTGATGATGCCCTTTTCGGAGGGTGCAAGATGTGCAAAAATGTGCGGTTTTGGTTGAAGAAGCTCTAAATCTAAAGCTTTTTATAAATATGGTTTGGCTATGTTAAACCCTTTTTTTTAATGTCTGTGTTTTGTGGAATTTAAATTTGAATATTAGGGTATGGAATGTTTGTATTTAGGATAAGTGTTTTGGTTTTTGATGTGAGGGAACATGTTTTGGGTTTTTTTGATGCCGAGGTCTGTATATAGGATCAAATTAATTGTAGGGTTGTGCAATGTTACTTGGAATTGCAGATGATGTCTAATCCAGAGCTGATGAGGATGGCCTCGGAGAGCATGAGGAACATGAGTTCTGAAGACTTTAAACTTGCTGCTGAGCAGTTAAAGCATACCCGTCCGGAAGAAATGGCTGAGATTGGTGAGAAGATGGCCAATGCGTCCCCTGATGAAGTGGCAGCCATGCGATCCCGGGTTGATGCCCAGATCAAATATCAGTTGAGTGCAGCTGAGATGTTAAAGAAGCAGGTGAGTTGTTAGGGAGAACTTCAGCTAGTAATGTCTTTGTAAAACATGAACCTTAAACCACTGGAAAATTTTTTCTTTTATCATATGTATTGATTACTTATGCATGAAATGAAACAATGAGATGAATAGATGTTTTAGGCTAAAAGGAAGACAATTTGGGGTATGAAAGAGTGATGCATACTATGATATGACAGTGTGGCAGCGTGTTACTCCTTAAAACCTAAGTTATCTGCTGAAAAACCAAATTATGATACAATGAGGAAAATGTTTTTCCATAACTATTGAGCCATTGAGACAGATACATAAATGAAATTACATTTGGATAGTTATTTAGTTCAATGGAATGTTCTAATCGGAAAATGTATATGGTGTCATTGCACTATCTACCACCCTGATAACTTATTACAAATTCGGTTTCTGTAAATATCTATCGTGTGCCTTGATGAACTAAAACTAAATCTTGCAGGGCAATGTACTTCATAGTCAAGGAAAGTTCAGTGAAGCTTTGAAGAAGTATATGCTTGTAAGTAAACTTTCTGTGGCCACTTTACAGTCTCTCACACATTTTTTTTCCCATCTCTCTCTGTTTTGAGAATTCAGACTTGGGCTGAAATTATCATTTTTTTATTCTATTACATTAATTTAATTTTAATATTACAGGCTAAAGAAAACATTAGAGAGGTTCCATCTTTCCAAAGTAGAAAGCTTCTTTTGGCATGTTCTCTCAACTTGATGTCCTGTTACTTGAAGACAAGGCAGTATGATGAGTGCATAAAAGAAGGTTCTGAGGTATTTGTAATTTTTTTTCTTTTGCCATTGAGATATGCTGTTAAATCGGAAACTGTAATAGCCAACTTCAATATTGAAGTAGTGGGTATTATGTGGATATTCTTCAGCTTAGAAGATAGGAAAGAAAGATTACATTGCAATTGCATTGTGTAAGAAATAATTTCTCCGTGCTATTTTGCTTCTGTAACAATGCAAATAAAGTTTTGATTTTAATTGGCTATTTGGAAATTGGCTGTTTCATCCTAGCAGTGCATTAATGTGCTTTAACTATGGTAGGTTCTGGCATATGACGCGAAGAACCTTAAGGCTCTTTATCGAAGGGGTCAAGCATATAAGGAACTAGGTCAACTAAATGTGAGCTTTGTTGTGACTCAATTAACATTTTTACATTAAGATTGACATTGTATTTCAGTTATACTTATGCCATTCATGATTTTTCTAGGATGCTGTTTCTGATCTGAGCAAGGCACTTGAAGTGGCCCCTGATGATGATACAGTTGCACAGCTTTTACGGTATGATGTTGCTTCCTTCCACATATTTGCACCTCTCTAATAAACAGAAATATTTATTGATCTACTTATTAAATATATGTACGACACATCTACTGATGTAATTTATGAGTCTCTAATTATGATTTATGAGTAATTTTTCTTCAAATTCTACCATAAGTCAATGTAAGTATTGGATTGTATGCTGGGTTAAGTAAATTTGTGATGTGTTTACCATTATGTTTTTTCTATTGAATCTTGTGTAATCTATAATAAAAGAATTAGTATGTTAGAAATGAGCTTATATGAAGTGTGTTTATTTCAGGGATACCAAGGAAAAATTGGCAATGGGAGGTGGTGAGCAATCGACTAGCAGTATGTGTACCTGCAATTAATTTTTCTAGTTTACCTTTCACTTTGCCTTTACCCCATCAGCTTTATGGTTGTAATAAATGTCATATTTAGGTTAACCTTGTTTGCATCATGCCTGTAGGACTAGTAATCGAAGAAATAACTGAAGAAGGCGAGGATGTGCCTCCTCAAAGCTCTTTGGAACAAACAGTGGTTCAAAAAAAATCTAGTGACACCTCTAATAGTAGCATTACAGCTAACATTGGAAATTCAAAATCAAATGCAGACAATTTAGATGCATTGAGAAGAGATCCTCAAGCTGTCAGGTAGTTAGCATTTTTATAAGAGGTGTAAATGGTCTGTTTAGATAAACTTCTGTATAAGCTTTTGTAGGAGAAAAAGAAATGCAATAAACTTCTCTAAAAGCTAAATTTGGCTATGTATAAGCTAATTTATAGAAGTTTTTATATTGACATATCCAATATCTGAGTTTTAGTTTTACACAAACTAATTTTAGTTTGTGGAGAAACTTCATTTTTCTTTCTTATTTTCTTTTATAGATATTTATGGAAAAATTTATCCAAACAGGACATAACCATGTTTTGTTTTATTTTTAATTTAATTATTAGTGACAATGTTTTCTTATTTTCTATAGGTCATTCCAGAACTTCATTTCGAACACTGATCCTGCCACGTTGGCTTCTCTGAATGCTGGACAATTCAAAGATGTGTCCCCAGATATGATCAAAACTACCTCTGATATGATTAGTAAGATGCCGCCTGATGAACTGCAAAAAATGCTTGACATGGTTTCTTCATTTCAAGGGGACAACCAATTTTTTAGAGGAGGTCCCCCTGATTCTTCTTTCAACCCAGGATCAATGCCTCCCAATGTGACACCTGACATGTTTAAAGCAGCAAGTGATATGATGAGTAAAATGCCACCTGATGAACTTAAGAAGATGTTTGAAATGGCATCCTCACTGAAAGGGAAAGAATCTATGCCATCAGCAGCAGCAGTAGATGAGATCCAAAGAAATGTTTATCAGTCCAACATCCCATCATCAAGTACTAGTGAACCTACAAATTTTGGGGAATCAAGTTCTTCTCGTAATATGTTTCCAAATATGAGAAGTGCTTCGCAGTCTAACTTTCCTTCGTCGAGTACTGATCTACAAGAACAGATGAGAAACCAGATGAAAGATCCAGCCATGCGGCAGGTATGCTTGTATTACTGGTTAAGTACATAAAATGATCACTAGCTTTCTTTCACGTTTACCTGTCTGGAATTTAAATGGAATCAAGTTTCCCTCTTTACTACTCCATGTTACCATGAGTTATTTCTGATTAGGTATTCTCTTTAATTATGAATCTGTGTTACTTTTTAGTTGTCACCTCCCATTTCTGAGATTGACTTTTCGTGTGCTCATTTTGTGTTTTATTTTGACAAGTTCTACAGATTCTCTATCTAGAAACATTCTTGTCTTCAGTATATTCTCTTAAAAAAGTTTAATGTTGTTTTGGGCAGATGTTCACATCCATGATTAAAAATATGAGCCCAGAAATGATGGCAAACATGGGTGAACAATTTGGGGTTAAGCTTTCACCAGAAGAGGCAGCAAGAGCTCAGAAAGCCGTCTCATCCATGTCACCGGAGAGCTTGGATAAAATGGTATCTTCATGCCTAAACTCTACACTATATTTCATTTGGTTTGTTTTCATCAATAAAATTTTGTACCTAAAATGAGGACGGTAAAATAGACTTGTGGCAATTCTAGGAAAGGTAGGATACAATGCAAGTGAAAGTGAGATCAGCTTGTAAAATATTAGGCTTCAGGATATTCCTTGGTTAATTGAAAAAACATATTATAGGGGTAGATAAGTTTAGGTTGGGTGGTTGTATACTTATTGTAATACTAAGATGAACTTTTTCACTTTGTGTTTGTAGATGGTTTGGGCAGACAGGATTCAAAGAGGAGTTGAATCTGCAAGAAAGACAAAGAACTGGCTGCTAGGGAAGCCTGGCATGATCTTTGCAATATGCATGCTGATTTTGGCTATCATTCTTCACCGGTTAGGCTTCATTGGTGGCTAGAGTAAGGGGCAAACATTATATGGGATTCCCTAGGCATTCAAACTCAACCATAATCTTCTTGTGTGATGACATGATTCAATGTATTCTCAGCCAAGAGACAATGGAGAGAGGATGGGATATACTATTAGTTATTGGAAAGCAATGCCAAAATGGCATCTCATCAGATGTGTCCACATTGAGGATGTGATTGACACTTTTTTTGTAATATATTAGCTTTTGAGTTGTTTGCCATTTAGCACTGGGAGGGACCCTACCATTCAATAAATTGGTAACCTTTTATGATTTTGATATCCTAATCCTAATGTAGCGTTTCATTTTCTAATATTATTTGTAGAATTTACACGATTCCCTCTTTTGATTTTTTTCCTCACTTTCATCTATGGAATGAAATTTTGTCCCATGCCCCGGCGTCAAACGTGAACTTGTGTAATTATAAGAACTAATAATAATTTGACTAGAAGCATGACGGAAGTTCCGAAAAGGTGCATAAGACTGTGAAAAGAACTATCTGAAACGGTACAAAAACAAAAAGATATCATCGAGATGTAAAATACAAGTAGAAGTTCATATACTTTTGTAGTCTTAAAAATTTTTCTAGTGATTTTTCAATGAGAAAATATCTCATAATAACCTCTTCTCGAGATTTTATTATTGAATCATTACTTTCTTTCCTAGATGCTTTCAAAAATAAAATGAAAAACTATTTAATAGAAATTATATTAAGTAATTCATAAATTCAAAAGCATTCCGATAATTTCTTAAACTTCATTGGAATATATTAATGTAGATATTAGTGATAAATATTTCACTATTAAAACTATTTATTGGCAAATTCTTAGGAAGCAAAGAACTCACTCCACAACAATAGCAGAGAAAAATGAGTATCTGCAGTTACACGGAACTTTTAAAGGAATTTAGAGATTCTTTTTACACAGAATTCAATCCGTAAACATTCTAACAAGTTTGAACAACCAACCCAAACTCCCTTTGTTGGTTTAAAAATCCCAAACTCGTCCTAACTGCCTTCATCCTCCTAACTACCTAACTGACACAACCCATTAACAATTAATGTCTTTTTTTTCCTAACATAAACTATCCATTCTCTATCAGAATTACTACTCCCCTATAATCTTGATTTAGATGTCTAACACAAACAAATTTAATTTGGATTCCTTGATCCCTTTGTGTTTCTCCATGTGGATTCAATTCAGAAGACATTGTTCATGTTACTACCAAACAATGAAAGAGAATATTTAAGTCCTTCACAGACCAAATAAGACTATATTAAGCCCTTTATTTTTGTTTTATTTTGTATTCTTTTATCCAAACATTAACACACAAATGTTTAATTTTCTAGTTTATTGTTTCATTGTTTTTTAAGAAACTGTCTAGTTCATATTTCTTTTATTGCAGTGTTTTATTTTATTCATAGTAAATGGAAAGTTTAAAAAAAGTATGAATTATATCTTAAAAATTAAGGAAAATATACGTTGAAAATTAAATTAAATTAAATTAATTTTGACATGTCACTCTTGATAAATTCATTATCGCGTACAAAAAACATGTTAACAATTTCATTTAATGAAAACGCATATGAAGAATTACTTATAGATTAAGAATGTAGAAATATTAATAGTCATAATTTCATTCAATAACAATTATACAAGGAATTAAGTGAAAATAATATATAAAAAATAACATTAACAATAGTAACATGTTAAATGCCATTATTAAAATTGTTTTATTATTCAAGATGACTGAAAAATATGCATGAAAAAAGTAAATATGGAGAGATATAAAATTTTCTAATTATATAACAATATGTAATATCTAAAAGTAAAAATAATAATATAATTTTACAGCACAAAATGTTAAAACTAAAATAATTAATATAAAAGAAATAATTTATATTCATATATATATATATATATATATATATATATATATATATATATGAGATGATTAGATTTCTAGACAAAATCAGGTAATGTATCCAATATCAGTATTTGAGTTCAAAAATTTAATACTAGCCTTTTAGAAGCATTCTGTCTTTATATATATAAATAAAAGCATCTAGCGTTTTGTTGTTTTTTTTTTTTTTTTTTTTTTTTTTTTTTTTTTTTTTTTTTTTTCTCGGAAAAAAGGGGGAAATTTGAATAAAACCTTAAAAAAAACTTAATAGATTCGTAGTAGATAAAGAA
>Ga0099825_1001318_pt1:0-30000 | contig 31235 bp, 11 predicted proteins | sample SiratroredBW_FD_76838 | JGI IMG/M metagenome (GOLD analysis project Ga0099825, IMG submission 76838) | Root nodule microbial communities of legume samples collected from California, USA - Siratro red BW | ecosystem: Host-associated > Plants > Roots > Nodule | place: USA: California...
AATAAAATGATATATATATATATATATATTTTTTATATATATATTCACATATATATATATATATATATATATATATATATATATATATATATATATATATATTGTTGAATAAACTTTTAGTTTCCATCCTCTCTTTTTCGGCAAACCTAATTTTGCCTTTTCTGAGAATAAACTTTATAAAATTTAAAGTATTATTATCTATAACTTTCATGTCATGTATTTTTTTTTTTTTCAACCATAATATTAATGAAAATGATAAAAGTGTTTGCGCACTTACATAATGGCATAAAAGAAACACAACTTGAAGGTAAAAAACATCAAAGTAAATTCATTATGGAAATCATAAACAACTCCAACATATACTAAAAGTGAAATAAAATCTAATTCAAAACAAAAAAAATGTCACTAAAAATAGTCAACTAAAATTTCTAACAAAAAATATTTTTTTTTTTATACAAATTAGATCATAACTTTATTTGCTTGTTATATAAAGAAATTAATTAGCTTTGATCAAAAGTTTGAAATAAGTTGAGTGGACTTAATTTGAACAATCACCTAAAAGAATGATATAACGATTATTTAATTTAAACTCATTTATATTGTGGATTAAATAAGTAAAATGAAAACTAACTCTATTCAATTTTAGTTTTGGTTTAATGTAATATAATTTGGAAAATTTTCTCACTAAATATATTTTGAGAACACTACTAAAAAGATAAAATCATTACACAATGAGTTATTGTTTCCTTTGAATAACCACACATGTCATTGATTGCAGCATCTTGTTTTTGTACTTATTTGTATTCTTGAATTTCCTTTATCTTAAAAACAGAGTTAGATAAGGGATATAAAAATTGAAATTTTAGTAAAAATAAATTTTAATGAATAAAAGATAAAAAAATTATAAATAATTAAGTTATTAGCATCCATATTTTATTTCATCAAAAAAATTATCTTTAAAATATTTTTATGTCTAAACTTTCTCTTAAATAGAAAAACAACTATTGTTGTTTTTGCAAAATCCAATCATGAGAGTGTAGTAATGTAATAATGTAAGATTATGTTGAATACATCATATTATTAGTCTGAGGAAGTATTTCATTTATTGTTAAGAGTTAACATTTTTTCTTGTTCTCTTTAAATGTTTTGTTAAAAAAAGATATTAAAAGGTTATTGGATTCTCAAAGTGGATATAGGAGACTTTATTTATAAACAAATTTTTTCTAAATAAGGATAGTTAGTTTTGACATCTACTTGGATTGGATATCAAAATAAACATATATAATACAATTTATATACATGAATATCCATGTGAATATTTAATTGTTAGTAGTTTTAAATATGTTTTTGAGAGGCAAAATTTTGATACAATTCATTATATACATTGATGTGTTGATTGTGAGGATGATGGTAAAATAATAAGTATTTGTTAATAGTTACATTTTATATCATCTACGTGTTTATTGTAATATATTTTTATTTGGTTTAATAGTGATCAAGAGTGGACTATCCTTCCACTAACACTGAAATAACGAGTAATCATTAATTGCATACAGTATTCAATACCACTCAAGCACCACTATGGATATTTAAGCATCATAATATATAACTCAAGTGATGGTTTGAGGCTTGAGTTAGAGAGATTGAGACAATCATCTTTCTTATGGAAGAATTGATGCTCAAGTAATAAGAGATCTTTCAGGCGTTGACGAATAGCGATGACACATGAGATTATAAAAGTTAGGAGATCATACATCTATGTAACAACACTCAAACCTAAATGAAGCGAACAAAACAACAATTTTGAAACTTGTGTGGTTATACAGGAAGTAACATTCTTCTTTTCAGGCATGTATTGCTCAAGCAATGTGTAATTGTCCAAATAATGTGTGATTGCATAAGTGGCATCTCTAATGAAAAGTGACTTTATTAAAATTATTTATATGAATATAATACACACACATGTGTGTGTGATAAGATCTTATCGATGATGATGAGATGCATATATGTGTATGATATATATTGTGTTTTATATTATATGTGATATTTATATAATATGATCATCATTTTAAGAATGTATTATCTCTTTTACGTGTATTATGACCATTTAGGGAAATATAAAAAATACATACATAAAATAACAAATGTTATTGTGAGTTCAAGGATCATAATACTAATCACAAAACTCATTATAGAAAAATATTATGTTTCGTTAGTGATCTAATCATATAAATAATATGTCAAACGTTGATATGTTTAAGTAAATCTTTTTATATCAAGATTTTATATAACAAATATAAAATATCATCTTGTATAAATAACTTAATTTAGTTTTTATCAATGATGATTATTACTATTGAGATATGCTTAATACATTTTAATTAATGGTAAAAAATTATAATTTTTTAATCAAGATATAAACAATAATTAATAATTATTGTATTTGAGTGATTCAATAGTAATTTATTACGAGTGTTGTGACAACGTGATGTAATAATTGATGTGTGTGTGCTGTTTGACGTGCATATAAATTTGTATGATGATTGTAAAATAATTAGCTAATCTCTGTGTATGTATGCGTAAACTAATAGAATAGTATTTAATATGGAAAAGAACGATGTTACGAGCTACTTTGATAGGTGTTTTCATTTACATATATATATATATATATATATATTTTAAAGCTAGTTTTCTTGTCTGATATGTAAACTGAAGTTTAATGGATGTATCGTTATATTGCCAGTATAACTTACATAAACTATTAAACTATTTAATAACTTCAATATTTTATCTCATAACGGCTAAAAATTTCTTGGTCTTTGTGTAAACACGATACGTTATGATCTATCATTTAAATATTTTAGAACCGATATGAATTATAGTCATATGTTATATTTAAAAAATATATATATATATATATTTAGATGAAAATATTTGATTTCGTATCCAAGCACATCAAAATTAATACAATATATACACTTAAAATACATAAAAAAGTGAATATTTCATTTATTTTACTAATAGTCAACTTCATAAAATTTGACATAATTAATCAAGAAAAAAAAAAGAATTATTGTCTCGGTTTTTAATCATGTAATAACTGTTACAAGTTATGCCTGCATTTTAATCTCTATAATTACATATAACATCATATAATAGTTAATGTACTACGTTAAAAGAACATTTCATAACTCAATGATCATATTCATAAAACTCAACATACAGAAAAGTTATTGAGGATGTAGGAATAGCCTATTTGATCCAATATTGATTGTATAATACAACTAAAAAATTTGAATAAAAATCCATAAAAGTGGTGGACGTACGACTTTTGGCACCGCATGTTCACATGCTTTGCCGGTATACAACGATGGATTTGCAGGGTGGAAGAAAGCGATTGAAAATGTAAGGTGGAAGAAGAAATGGGCCACTTCTACCAAAAAAGTAGGAAAACACAACAGATAGTACTGTCAGCTACTCACATGCAACACTTTTCCAGCATCCATCAGTCCAAAGCTAAAAACAAGTTCATTTTTTCTTCCACTAACTTTCACTTTTTTATTTGACTGGTTTTCATTCAAAGCATGGTCTTATGTACCACATAATCATTTTAAATTATGGAATAGCACATTCTAGTTTTGGTAATCACAAAAGACTACATCCATTGCCATAGACAAACACTCCAATAGGGAGAGGAGTGGAGAAACAAATAAAATACAGAGATGTTATAAAGGCAGAGGCCTGTTTCTTTAGGCTTTTGAGAAACTTGGCCACACTTCTCCACTTGCTTACATGGAGAATCTTTCAATATTAGAAAAAGAACAGTCAAAACTTTCCACTACAGAAAAGGGTATACAAGATGGTAGAGAAGAGCTTTAACACTAGGATTGAATGGTACAAGAGGGTGCAATTTTTTTTCATTTTTTTTTTTGTTTCATGACATGATTACTCTCATTGACAATTAGGATTTTTTCCAGGGCCACCATAGTAAAAGTAATGACCCCAATCCCCATTACTGCCTGTTTGGACATCATAACAATTTGATTGCTCAGTGAAGGTGCCAAGGCCTTTGGGAGCTTTGAGATTGTTGGAGCTGTCAACCACTTGAATATTTCTGAAGTAACTTGACTTGCCAAACCCCTCTTCAGGAAAATGACCACTTCCCATTTGAGTTGAGGTGTGCTGACCATCAGGCTCAGAATTCACAACTTCACCTCCCCACTCGATCATGGAAGCACTGTCAGCCAAATATGAGAAGAGGAAGGAAGGCCAATACCCCAACACATAGTCATTCCCAAATTGCATCCACCAGTGTCCCTCTTTCGGATCCTACACAAAGGGGAAAAATAGAGAACATAACTATTAATAACAGTAACAAAGTTCATCTCTTTAGTTAGTATATTGTTTAGCTCAACATTAGCAAAAGGAGGTATTTTCTACAATTCTAACGAGTCATGAAGGCTTAATTACAACAGGAATAAGCATCTCATGACTTTTTCAAAGTTGCTGAGGTTGAATTTTTAACAGTGTCCTGGTCACAGATTACAATTGGGGTCCATATCCACCTCTTGATAAAAAGATATTGGGAGGAGATACCAGTACAATAAAGAAGATTCTAAGTATGGTGCCACTGCCACCAATAGAGCCTTTGATGCTAGGTAAAAAGGCTTTTACCAGCTAGTTAATAAGTGAACACAGGAAAAACTCAAGATTCTTATACTAAATATGAATTATCAAACACAGGCATCTGGTATTTTCCACATGTCATGTCTCATACGGTTGGTTAAAATGCGATATGTTTCCGAGAATCCAAAGACTTGGGACATTACAATGGTCAAAAACATCATAGGAAGAATGATGAAATCCATGATGCTCAAAGATGGTTTCTTTTTGTAGATTAATGAGTAGGAATACTCCCGGGAATTTACCTTCCAGATAAGTATACTGATATCGTACTGAGAGTTTCGGTATCCAGAAACTGGAGTAATAGTTGCACCCATTGCTATTTCACTATTGACTTGAATAAACCCCGAGCAGAGAAGATTGTAGCAGCCAGTTGCTTGATATGCATCACTCTACAAAATGCAGAAAGTGAGTTAGACAAAAAAAAAAAAAGATTATTCTTTCTCTAACAAATACACCAACGTTCAACACACAAGCTCAAATTGTAGAAGCTTACAGTCCAGTATGTGAATAACCGCGTGTTGTTATCACCATATAAATCTGGGCTAACCTGTTATCACGCACAGGGAGTCATTACAGTTTACAAGTATAGTTCAGAGTTAAAGGCATAGTTTGCACATTCAGACTAAATGAATAGTGATTCTTGTTACCTGCCAGCCAGCTTCAATGCTATTGAGATCTTGACCAAATGAGCCTCCTAATATCCACAGCTGAGACAAGCTGAACTCATTGGGTTGTTGTATCTTGGGTTCCCACACATTTATAGTGGCTTTGGCTCCAAAATACTTGTCTCCTTCAACATATGCTATTGCATGCTGATTAACAACAACAACCCACAAAAACACAATTAGGAAATTAGTCAAGGAAACAAGAAAAATCTGATAACACAACAAGGCCCTCAAAAATATTCTTACCTGATGACCACTCTGGTTAATTAGATCAGGCTCTGCAGACCTAGGCTTAGGAATTGCTCTGTGCTTCTTCCTACCATACCTTTTGACTGAACTTGCTCTCAGAACATCCTCCTCTTTTGTTCTCCTGATGGGTATTGTGTCCTCAGGGCATCTACCATTCGCATGCCACGCCTGACTGATAGGGGTGTGAACTTTTGCTTTGGGTTTTTCAGATAACTTGTTCTCATCAAAAAGCCCTTCAGGGTGGAAAGTTGGTCTTGTCTGTTAAATCAAAGCATGGTATTGGTGAACAAATATTCATAAAAAAATAAGAAATACAATGAACAGGAAACAGATTTAAAGTGAAGAAAATGGACCTGAATCTTGTGATCTTTGAGGAATGGATGATCAAATGCAGGCTGCTTCGACACAGGAACACAGTCTATCGTATCCCCATCTGGACTCTGCAACATATAAAAAACCATGCCATGTTACCAAAATGAAAACACCATGTACAAAAAATTGGAAACCCTGTTAGCATCTAACAACTACTTCAAATCCAGTGGCTAATCAAACAAAAGATAAAAAACAAAAGCAAATCATTACGCCCTTCTTTCTTTCAGTACTTTCCATTTACTGCTTCAAAATAATCAATAATTCCATCAAAAGGGCTAGGGCTATAATTTTCCTTTTCTACATTCGGAGGAAAAAAAAATAGTTTGTTTAAGAAATCAGCACACCAACACAAAGATCTACGTTTTCCAGAACAGAGGGAGAAGAACCCACAAAATAAACCTAGCAGAAATACAAAGAGAGCTTGCAAGAAAGGTTATTTTAACTAAAAGGGTTTAAATGGTAAAGAACCATTTCAGTAACATCTCACCTACATCAAACAGTGACCAAAACCAAAAAAGTGATCTTTTTTATTCACAAAACTATGTTTTTCATTGGGTGCCAAACAGATTAAAACAAGAAGAAACACCCAAATGGGGTGTATGATGAAGAACATCCAAAAACACAAAACAGAGAAAGGAAGAGAGAGAGAGAGAGACCTGAATGGTCTTAACAGGAGCCTTGTTCAAGCGATTCAAGTGCTTAGCAACCTCAAGCTTCTGCCTTGAAACACTGAGCCTAGCAGCAGAAGATAGGGAGATGAACACACCCCATAAACAGAAAACAAGGAGAATAGTCACAGCACAACTACCACTAGAACCCATCTTCCAAAAAATGCACCTTCAACCCTCAACCTCAAAGCTGATACCCCTAAAAACCTTTGAAGAGTGAACTTGCACCCTTTCACCTTCTTCACCAAAAAAAAATTCCAATGGGGACTCACAACTAGCCTAAGCCACACCCCACATTCTCACTTTCTATGGAGGCAAAGGGGCACCCACTGAACAGCCACACCAAGCTAACCCTCTTTTGTTTTATTCCTCTTTCTTCAAATCACTCTTTTCTCTCTCCTTCCACTTTCCATCGTCATCCGAACAACAATATTATTAAATTATTAATTATTCACTCATTAAATAGTTAAACAAAAAAACCGTCACTTTCTAGCTCCCTCTTTCTCGTCATTTTCCTCTCACTTCTGTTACAATACACTCTCATACCCTCTTCTCTGTAAAACAAAAAAAGGTTCATTTTTTAGCTACTTTTTATGATAATAAAAATGGATTAGACAAATGCACGGGGAAAAACAAAAAGGGTGGCAAAAGAAAAGAAAAATAAGAAATAAAAAAAAAGAAGAAAACTGAGCGAGGAGTCATATTGTGGGTCTGTGTGTTCGCAATTTTCATGAATGTGTGCAGTGTCCTCACGCTGGTTTTTGTCGTTTAGATAGCCACTGATGTGAAATTGCGAACTGTGAAGTGTGAGTGTGTGTGTGCAGACCCCAATGTCTTTACCGGTTTATCCTTTGCATTTCAAATGTCAAAAGGTTAAAAAAAAAAAAAAACTTTTAAAATACCATAACTGATTAAATAATTATTTTTTGAAAATACAAAAATCAAATCAAAGTTTGCTGAAAAATATGTATTTAATTCTATTAAATGTAACCACAAAGAGTTTTTCCTTTGAAGTGGTTGATGCCTAAAACAGATTTAGCTTTTGAGGCTGAAATTTTCTCCTTTTCTCCCATCTTTTGCAACAAACGAGACTGAAATATTTTGCTTTTAAACGTAAAAAGAGCAACTTTTGTCCTGTGTTCTGACTGTGACTATCCGTTACTCTCTATTCTCATTTCTATTCAAGAAAGAGATTTATTTTTCTATAAATAATACATTTAAAAAAAATCACATTTAGAGGAACTTTATTTCTCTTCAAATAACGGTGATCACTACTTACATTAGGAATTTAACTTCCATGAAACCGAATTTTCATTTCTATTTTAAGTTTTTTCAATTCTTCCAAAATTTGGTTTTCATTTTGGGAATTTTTGTAAAAGATGTATTGTTTATGAAAGTTTTACATGAAAGAAGTGTAGTATTTTTTTACTTAAAAAACAATAATATTCTTTGAAAACCTGACTAATAAATATAATTTAATTACATGCAGAGAAGAATGTAGATTATTATTAGTACTCTGAGTGTGCAGAGTCTGAAAGAATAATAAGTGTGGTTAATTTCTTGACCATTGACTGCAATAAGTAGCCACTCTTGTTCTTCCATGGAACATAGAAGATAATGTGAATGAATAATTCATGATTTGATAAATTAACAAGTGGGTCCTTTTCTGAGTAAAAATAAAAGATGCATAATGTTTAATCATTCACAAAGGAATCCGATGAAAATATAATATTTCTGATGATATTGCTGCATGCACATAACATAATAATTATGCAAATCTCTCAGAGAATCACCATGTGTTCATTTCATCTTATTAATCCTTTGTTAATCCACAGACAAAGATTCCTTTGTTCCAATTCTAAAATGCCTGTTCCATTATTTTAGGAATCCTGATGCAATTCTACCTCCTCCAATTAATTCATCAAGTTTTCATAGTTTGAATTTCAGTACCATTGAAAAAATAGAGTAAATATAATAAAGAAAATTTACTTATTATTATATGGAAGTTTTGAGTTAGAAATTGTGATCATAATGAACCTAAGGTTTTAGTTTTTATTTTTATTTTAAAATAATTAAAAGTATAAATATTGAATGCTAACATGGTTCTTATATTTAATATTTGTTGCAATAAATGATTTTGATATAATTGTGGTGCCTTTACATATCAGAAGTGATGATAATATATTCTATGAAAATGAAAGCACTAGTTTCCAGATCTTGCGGACCACGTGCTCTTTGGAAAGTAGATTTATGAACACGGTTTCTTTATTCACTGTGTTTTTCACACAAAATCGATATAATTTTTATAAAAAAATATCTTATTTTGGGGCTTAAGAGCGCATTTTTAAATTAAACAAAAAAAAAACATTTAACACCTCAAACTTTTTTTTTATGAATACATATTTCAAACTTTAATTTTATATAAAATTTATTTTATTTATAAATAAATACCTTGATTTTTATTTTGTTTTATTTTTTTCATTTTTATAAATAAATACCTAAGTTTTCAATTTTATTATATTTTTTATAATATATTTCTAACAAATTTGAGTTAAATACTAATAATCCAAGCAATAATAATAATATAAAAAAAGTAAGAACAATACTAATATTAATAATAATAAATTAATATAAATTATTTAACTCAAAGCTATTAGGAAAAAATGTTTATAAGAGATTAAGAAATTTTAAAAGACATTTCTAATAAAATCAAAAGTATAGCTATCTACTTTAGAAAAACATTATTTTAAATATTAATTGAAATAACATTAAAATTTAAATTTTTACTACATGTTTGATAATTTTAATCTAAAAAATTCTCAATAACTTAACAATCAACCGTCATACTCACTAAAATAACTCTATAATCACATGTTTTCTTAAGCAATGTAATTGTTATTATATGGATTAAGAACAATAAAAGTTCTTGGGGAGTCTGAAGGCTGAGAAAAAGTCTTTAAGATGTCAACTCTGCCTCTCTTTGAATCTCTATCCTCTTATCATTAGGGTGGATGAAAGATTCTTATCAGAAGTACTCTGATCCGTCTCATTGATGTCATTAATTATCAAAAGTGTATAGTACCGGTTGGGGTCTATTTTTTCAAAAGTTCCTTAGCTTTACTTGTTGTTCACTATTTATATTGTTATGCATGAGGTTACGAGGAAGACGTATAGCCTCTTCTATCAAAGATGTGATGATTGTTCTGCACTCTGTTAGGGAAAAGACGTGCAGTCTCCTCTGCATAAGGTTGTCGTTTTGTACTATGTGTCAGAGGAAAGACGTGCAGTCTCTTCTACGTAAGGTATGATTGTTGTTTTGCACTATGTATCAGAGGGAAGACATGTTCTGCATTATGTGTCAGAGGGAAGACAGACACGTGGTTTTTTCTTTGTCATATGTAAGATGCTTATTCCTAATGCAATGAGAGTGAAAATGTTAGTTTGTTAGCATTGGCTTGGTTCGTAACGGCCTGGATACTTATCGACCTAGATTCTTGCAATTTAGGCATTTACTAGTTTGGGCACTTGTCGGCCATGCTCTTTGATAATGGCCCTATAGTACACTAATAAACTATTCAGCATCCGTCCAATACACTTTAAAATTATTTTAATATTTAACTAAAAAATTTATACTCTATTTTTATTAATTATATCATTCATACACTAACTTCAAGATTGTCTTATAAAAACTTATTTCCTCATCATTCTTGAATCTTCAAACTCAGTCATCACCTCTAGAAATATATCAACTCGACTCAACCTTAAATTCCGATTTGGTCAATTCCATATCATTAAAAAAAGACTTATACTCATAATTCTGAAACTCGTATATCATCAATTTTATATCACTTTGAAAATACTTAAAAGTTATATGATAAGTTTATCATTAAATTATAGCATCAACGTTATTTAAAACAGGTTTCAAACGTGTATTTTAATAACTTTCATTAAAAAGTATTAAAGTGAAATTAAAACCCGTGAAAATTGTAAATCAATTTCACCAACTCAAATAACATAGTATAACTTATTTTTAACATTTTTTATACTGACGATGAGTTGTAATTGAATACCTTCTTATTTAAAAGTAAACTATACTAACATATCTTAAAGTTTTGATATATTACACTTGATACTTTGATTCTCAAACAACATCTAAATATTTAACAAAACCTATAGTGTACATGTATAATAATGGCGCATCTCCACAAAGGGATTACCAAAATTATTAATTATTGAGTTTGGTGGACAATAAGACCAAATGGTTGTTGCCACCACATGACCTCAACTTCATAATTTTGGTACTAATTAAAAGGCTTTTGCGAACAGTTTTCGTATATGGAAATGAAAACTCTAGAATAATTAATGATTTTTTTCATATATTTTCTCATGGGAGGGAGTTAACAAAAAAAACTTATATTATTTTGATCCAAATATATCACGAGATTGAATTAATATTTGTATGAATCTGGAATACCAAATTAAATGAAGATATATAAAATCTTTTGAGTTATTTTAACTTATTGTGAGTAGTAAAAAATTAATTGAATACTGTATATGTAGACTGGAGTGGAAATTATGTTTATTGTGACGTTTAGTAATTGTTAAATGAACTAAATTGATTATTTTAAAAGTTTGTATAATATTCAGTTGTTATTGTTTTTTGATTTTTTGGTATATATTTGTTTAGCATTTGAAATGGTCGTTCAAGTTATCTTATTGTTGCTTTAGTATTATTATAATTGTTGAAATAACAATGTAATAACCAATATGTGACATGAGCAGAAAATGTGCTGAGATAATTATATTTTCTTTTAAAGCTATCATCATTCAAGCAACATAAGTTTATTAAACTGACACAGATTAGTTTAAGTAACATAAATTTAATCATATAACAATATATTACTAAAATAACGAGTTTATACCTTAAACAACGAAAAATAGTTGTTTGTTTTAAATTTTGAAGGAAAAATGTTAGAATGAGGACGACTGGTATCAGCAACATTCTTCAATTTTTAAAAACATATTATATTATAAAGAGTAATATGTTAAACTCAAGCACATATGTTTATATAACACAATGGTCATTACATCATCATATAATTTTGTTTTAACATTCACTCAAAACATTTTTTTAACTGTTATACATTAATAAAAACTTATCAAATAATTCTTTTATATAGTATAATATATTCAAATTAAATTTATTAATTTCAAAATATCTATTTATAACATAAAACTTAATTTAAGTTTATTTTATTTTTTCCACAGTTTAATTATGTACAGTAAAAAAATTTAATGGGTTACATTACACATTGAGATTCCCACTTATTTTAAGTTTCGGCTTATCATGATTACACTTAAATTAAATATCTTAATAAATTTATGTGAGGTTATATTAATGACAATTCCACTCAACTTAATCTATGCTTACTCAGAGTTAGTACGGTAAGAAATTTAAAAAATAACATATTTTCTTTTGTATATGACATATTTGAAAAATATTCATTATTTTTAAACGCGTATTTTGTTTATGGCAAATTTAGGATCATAATAACAATATCACAAATTTTAAATAATACTTTTTTTTTTATTTCTTTTAACACTTGTTCAAATGCTCCTCACCAACATTTTGTTTTTTTTTTAGATGTTTAATATATTTTTTGTTGTTGTAATTTTAATATTAGTACTTTATTTGTCACGTGCAAATGACTAGTGATGCCCATCGTGTGTTAGCTTTAAACGGCATTTATAAAGCATAAGAATCTAATTTATTTTGTGTAGACAAAAATGTCTCTTTGAGCAATTAAATGCCTTAGCCTTTGCTTTCACATGGTTATGTTTGTTAAACTTTTTAGTTTTTCTACAATTTTTTTAATTCTTTCAAGAATAAAAAAATATGACTTTTAATCCTAATATTATATGAGATTAGTTAACGAATTATTATGTATTGGAAAATATTAAAAAGATTATTCTAATTATGCATAATCATCACATGACATTTATAAAATAAAAATTATTTATCCGTCTCAAAATGAAATTAGTAATAAAGATAGCGATTTAAAATTTTGAAATGATAAAAAAAGTACATTATAAGGATTACAACCAAATTTCAAGATTACAGTCAGATTATATAAATTTTACAAAGATGAACAAATAAAATAAAAATCTAAAAATCTAAATCTAAAGTATACTTAAGCCAAATTTATAAATGAAAGTAAAACGTGATTTCTTCACATTTGTCAATATATATACAAGAGGGAGTAGAAAAAGATTAAAAAAACATTATATATGACAAAATCATCATTTTGATCATAGAGAGAAGAGAAGAGAATATTATTTTTTTATTATTTGTCTAAGATGAAAAACATCAAAGGAAAAAGTTCTTCACATGGGATTTATAAAAAACAAAAAACAAAATATCATGTATCATTTTCACACCTCACTGCTTGAATAATCACTTTGTTACTTAGTGTTAAGTGTCTAAAAGATAAAACTGTCTCTGTTACACCATAATACATTGTCCGTTTAGTATTTTATCAATTATGTTATGTTTTTACTTGTTCTAAACACCAAGTTTACGTTTCATAACTATTATACATTACTTAAATTTGAAATAGTTATCTAAAATTTCGTATTGTAACTTATTTCAAATGACATATTTATTTTCAAATAATTATTATATATGTAAATTACATCTCAATCCAACCAATAATACATTTCACACATCTAATTTATTTAATTCAATACAAAACTGAATAGATGATAAATAATTAACTAATACATTTCACACGTCTGATTCAATACAAAATTGAATAGATAGAAAATAATTAACTATCTTTACCATATGTGTACTGGCAAAATTATTCTTATATACTGTATAAGTTTTAACTATATAGCATAAACATTTTTCTTAATCAAAATTCAAAGGACAGAAGAAAAAAAAAAGGAGTAGAATCAACTGTACAAAACTAAATATTTCCTCTTATTAATAATTTTTTTTGGACTATCTTTATCTAAAAAGTCGTTACATCCTAAATGATATAATTTATTTTAAAAACAAATAATATATTTTAGAGAAGTTTTAGAGAAACAAATTTATAGAGTGGTAAACTTTCTAATTACATAAAGAATGGCCTATTACAACCTATTTATAAATATTAATTTAAAATTATATGTCCAAAAAAAATCCAAAACTAACGAAATTTATGATACAACTTTTAGTTATGTTGTGTATTTGGTTTATCTTAAAGAAAGTGATAAAATTTTATCTTTAAAAATATTTATTCTCTTGTACTATTTAAATATTTTATTACTAATATGTTTTTACATTTTATTTTTTATGATTTTTTTTTGCTAATCGTTTGATGAAATAATGGTATAAAAATTTATTTTACTTACAATAAAATTATTCCTTTTATTTTTATTTTTCTTTAACTACACCACTTGATAGACAATGCTGGAAATATAAAGAATATAAAGAAACAAAATCAACAAAGGAATTTGTAATTATTTAATATTATTTAATTTAATATTAATACAACAAAAATTATAAAGATTCAGTTAAATTATTTAAGAGTATAAATAATTTAAATGGGTTTAAGAGTATAAGTATTTTAAATGAAGTATAATATGAATATTTTATTATTTAAGTTAATAAAATTTATAAATGGAAAACTTATAAGCATTCAAAATTCATTTTGCAAAAATCATTATTTTTCTAAAATACTTTTTCTTTTTCTCTCTGTAATTTGAAATAATTTGTTTATATTTTTTTATAAAAGAAATCGTTGTAGTGATTGTAATGAAAAGTTAAACACTTTTATTAGATCAGTTATTTTTGAGTAAATTTATCTTTGTTTTTTTTTTTGTTTCTTTAGCTACTTTTTTTTAATTTAGTTACAGACTTAAGTTTTAGTCTTATATGTATTGTTTTGGAATCAATATGAATCTTTCTTAATCAATAAACATGAGGATATGTTTAGATTTTTTATCTAAGTCTTTTGTGTGTAAGTTTAATTTTCAGCTGAGTATATAAAATTGTAACTTTAAATTTAAGTGAACAAGTTTTAGTAAGTAAAAGAAAGTTGATACTTTAAAAATAGAGGATCTAAACTATCTCATATGACTTTATCACAATAAAATATATTTTATACAAAGATGCTACTTGATAAAATTCATTAAACTTGTGTATTTTAGAAATAAAAAATAAAAACGTTGATGCTTTGATATTTTAATTATGATTTTGATATTATAAAAATTATTGAAAAGTATCATTGTGTTGTGAATTGATTGAAGTTCAAATAATTAGAAAGTTGAACATAAAATTAATTAATTTGAGTTTAAAATTGATTTTAATTTAAGATTGATATATTTTGATTTAATTATACAATGAGTTTTAATTAGTCTATTTTACGTGTTTGTATTATTTTCTTAGATTATTATTTTTTTCTTAAGATAATTATATATTACAATTTCTTATGAAGAGGAACATTTATTTTGAAAAACTTGATAAGAACTACTCACTCTTAAAACAAATACGAGAGATATGCAAATACCATCCATAATTGATCATGTTTATCAACAAGCAACAAAGTTTTACATAGTATTTCAATAAATATGATATGAAACAATTAAAGATGCAACTCAAGTTCTTTAATTATGTGGGACAAGTTCATAATTTTAGAAAATTAGAAACTGGTTAGTTGTCAAAATCTAAAAAACAATTGTATCATTGCGTCCGTCTCTACGTAACGATCTTTTTCTACCACAAATATACTGGAGACTGTATTTCTTTGTACGAAAGACAAAAGTTTTAAAAAAATGTTTGATAGTATTTATTTTTACATATATATTTGAAAATATATTATTTACCTTTAAAATAATTTTGACAAAAAAATTATTTGGATATTTATGAAAAGCTTTTTGAGATGTCATAATCATTACCCGAGGAGAAGCAGTAGCAGGATTTAGTGACAGAAGTTTCGTCATGTTGCATTGCACGGTGATGACTCACAATGACTCAAAACAAATAGAAGAGTTTGTTTGGACCCTTTAACCCAACCTCATCACTGGCCCTACACGTGTCCCATCACCCATCACACGCTCATCACACGCGCGCCCGTGATAGAATCCATCACTGTACGGTTCGAGGCGCCCAAATAAAAAATAATGTAAAATGCCAATAAATTACGCAACGGTACAATGAATCTTCGAAACTCTCAAAAGGGAATCCAATGATCTTTCTCATTCAAACATTAACCATTTTTTCTGCATCTTTCAAATGTTTTTTATTCCCAAACTTTTTTTCAATTATATATACAAAAACACTCTAAACAGATTTAAACTGTCTAATTATACATAACTTCATCATTGGATGTGTTATTCACGATTTAGAATGCATAATGAATTAAACATTTTAGTCACAATTTTATTCTTTGATTTAATTTTTAAATCATAGTACTAAACATAAGTTGAAAATATTATTATTTTATACACAAGCAAAAACAAATTCATGAGAGGAGAGTTTGAATAAAAATGTTTATATAAATTAGTTTATATGTAAATTAATTTTAATCAGGTCTAACATGAAGTTCAAAAAGTAACTTTAATTTATATTAGGCATAACTATGACATCTCATATATCCAGAATTCATACGTAATTTCAACTGATACAAATAAGTTTTATATATATAAAAAAAATAACTTATTAAGAAGTTAAGTTTTTTTTTATTTTTTCATATTTTATAAGTTCTTATGAACATTTTCTTAGAAAATAAAAACTCTTATATATTTTAAATGACACATATCCTCGTTTTTCTAATTATTTTGTGAAGAAGAAAATAAGTAAGGTCTACATTTTTTTATTACTTAACACTTTTACCGATATTATTCACTTCTGCTCTTTTGTTTCTTCTTTTTTTTAGTTTTTATTTCTTATCAAAATCATCATAAGTGAGTTATTCTTGATCCTTGAATTATTTCTGTTTAAATTTACTCTATTTTTAAAATATTTTATTTAGATAAAAGTTCAATTTTTTTTTTAAATTTCAAATTCTCAATTTAAAAAAAGTAATTTAATTTCTATCATATTTCCAAAAATAACAACCAGGATTTTAGCTCTATATCATAATATTAGTTATTGTAGGATAAATAAGGATTAAATTTTATAGAATAATTTAAATAGTAGATTTGTCGAATTTAAAAAGTTGATATAATACTCCATCCAAATTTAACTAAATTCAAAATGAGAATGATATTTTGGTCAAGTCAATATTATTATAATCGACATTAAGTTGATAATATTCCAATTTTGATTGAGTCAATAATGTTAAAGTCTTGACTAAAGTTGGTAAAGCTAAATGACAAATTTATTGAATGTGGCTGAAAATATTTAAATATTTTCTCATTTCGTGAGTTAGTCTTAAAAAAAATTGTAAAACTGAAATAATATTTTAAAATTTGTTTATTCAGATAAATTGTAAAATAATTTGTAAATTGTTGAGTCCTAAATAACATGCTATTTCTAAAGTCGACATATTATTTCTCAATCATTAAAGTTTTAATGATAATAAATATAAATAAAATCTATCATATGTCGCATGTGTTTTTATATTTTATTATGAACCCTTTAAGATTTATTGTAAGAATATTTGCTACATTCATACTCAAGTTCTTAGTTCTAGAAAGATTAAAAAGGATAATTAAAATTGATTTATGAACTTGATTTATAATTAAGTCTTTAATTAGTGAAATCTTTTGAGGTATCTCTTAAAAGAGATATTGATGAATCTAAGAGTTCAAGATTAACCTATATATTGTTGCGTTTCCTTTTTTTTTTTTATTTATGAAACAATAGATTTATCGGAAAACAAAATTTTTAACTTTGTTCAACTCCCCTTCCAAAATCATTTTGTAACTTCATAAAATCAATAATTAAAAATGAAATATTTATTTAAATAATTAAATTAAAAATAAAATATAATTATATATAAAAAGTAAAATTACTGTTTTGACTATCTCTTGGTATAATACTTAAATGGTAAAACCATATAAATTAACTTGTAATTCGTAACATATTTTTTTTTCAAAATTTTAATATAAACATTGAAGAATATATATATATATATATATATATATATATATATATATATATATATATATTATAAATTACATTGATTTAAAGCTGATATGCATAGACTTACGAGGCAACATACATGATTATTATTATTCCTATTTATTTAATTTTTATTATTAAAAGCCTATTTGTATTCGCGGATGGACTGTGAACTAAGAATAGGAAGTTCAGAAAACATAGATTTTAACAAATAAAATAATAATTTATTACAAAAATTGAGAAAGAGATGAGCAAAATTTTTTTCTTTGCTAACAAACAAAGATTTACGAAGAAATTCTACCATACTTAATAAAATAATAATAAATTTAATTAAATTATAAAATAATAATAATATAATAAATTAAAAATATTAATATATTTTTAAACTAAAAAAAGTTATAAATAATAAAAACTATTAAATTATAAAATTAATTTATTATATATATTAATATATATTATTATATATATATAACGTATAATCGATTACGTTAAAACGTAGTCGATTATACGTTATATATAATATAATAATAAATATTATATAATATTATTAATATTAATATTATTATATTTATAATTTAATAAAAATAAAAATAAATATTTAACATCAATTATAGGATAATAATTATTTTATTATTATAAAATAATAATAATATTTTTTAAATTAAATATTATAATTATTTTTAAAATTTTAATTTTATATTTTAAAAAATAATATTTGTAATTAATAAATTAATATATTTTATAGTAAATTAAATTTATTTTAAATATAATTATTAATTTAATATTTTTTAATATATTTTTGAAAAGATTAGTAATTATATTAAATTAATTAATTATATTTTATTTTTAATTTTAAAAAATAATTTTATAATTTTATATATTAAAATAGTATTATATCTATCACATCATTCACAGACTTTTATAGATTTTCTATTTAAATCTTACCATCTTTTTCTTAATATACCTTACATTAATCAAAACAATCAAACTTTCCCCTTAATTTACCTCAAATTCACTTTTCAAATCTATTATCCAATTTAAACAAACCCGAAATATATTAATTGTTATAACTTGATATTGACCACTTTGAAAGTTCAGTAAATTACAACTTATATAAACACACATAAAAAGATTTAATATAAAACAATAGATATATAATACATTTATTATTTATTATCATCAAAATTCTTTATACTGATCAAATTCTGTGGGTTTCAACAAATGTGTTCACAAATTGGGTTAGGTTAATTGGTACAAAATAAAAATAATATTTTTTTTTCAAAATTTTATTTACTAAATTTTGTTTTAAGTTATGATAAAAAATTAAATTTCAATATTTCTGTCTGTCTTCGATTAATTTTCCATAGTAATAAAATATAATTAAAAATTATAGCATTACTAAATCAAATAATTTATTTGGTGAAAATTTAACCTAATTGATGAAAAAAAAAAAAATCAATCTAAGCCTTTGACCCCTCAAAATTATAGGTTATATAGATTGAAAAGTTGAACAATCATCCAATCCAACCGGGTTGGTTAATATCTTGTTACAAAGAACAAGTTTAATATCAATTAAATAAGACACAACCTTGAAAAACACTTGATTTGACGGATTGAGCAGTCAAATTAACTACCCAATTATTTAATAAGAATGAACTTTCCTTTCGTTTGATTCTTACAACTATCACATAAGAAATTTCTCCCTTTTTTTTTATATATATTTCTTTTTTTTCATCTTTTAAGCCTCTTTTTCCTTTTCATATTTTTATCATAAACAACTTTATCATCATTGTTCCTTTACACCATTCCTTTCTATATAAAAAATAGGCTTTTATTTCTTATTGCACATAATATAAAGATAACTTTCCCTTTCAATGAATAAATCAGAAAGTTTATTTTTATATATATAATAAAATTGTGCATGAGCACCTATATATACAAAATGTTGATTTTTCAACATCACCTCTAATGCACAAACAGATCATGTAAGTGTGTCAGTGTCGGTGTTCCTCCAAAAAGGACACAACACTGCTTCATATAAAACCAGATTTATATATATAAAAGATAATTACAGATTATTTGGATCGAATTTAGAAGAAAGATAATTCCGAACCAATCATTTTTATTAGTTTGATTTTTTTTTCTAAAAAATAATTATGACCCGTTTGAAAGATACGGATTCAATAATTAATATATATATATATATATATATATATATATATATATACGATTTCATCATTAAATCACATAATTAACATTTTTGTAATAATTTGCTTACGTAAACTAAATAATAATAATTACATAAATATATCGTGGATAATAATTTTTAAATATATTTAAATAATTTTAGTTTGATGGAATAATTAAAGTTAAAATATGAAATAGATTTAATTGCTTCAAGTTGGATTCTCGAGTTAATTAAATCCTAATAACACCCTTTAAAAACAAATTCATACACTGTTTAAATATTTTAACATTGTAAAGAATAATGAAATGAAAAGATTAGACAGAGAACAAATTAAAGCAAAGCCGTAAAGTATTGACACAAAATCAACTTTATCGAATTATTGTGCTTTTAGGGTTCTATAATGGTGAGCAAGTTGGAGACTTTTGCAAATGGTCCTAGAAAAAGTTTGAAGGTAGGATTGAAATATTGTATTAGAAAAGAATATAGTATGTGGCATATGAAAAAAAGTGTAATATATAAGCTGGAAAAAATGATGATAATAATTATTTGGGGTCTACAATTTTTTCATCTTTTTGAGTTTGCAAAGTAGGGTTTTACTTTTACCCCCCCAAAAAAGGTTTACAAGGAATCATGATCATGGTGTCTTGATGGGTCAGTTCTATATGATGATTAGAAAATGCATTGTCTTTATTTTACATGTACTAGAAGATGGATTAGATATTGGAAAGTAGCAAAGCATTTCAACACTTAATTATTAGCAAATATGGTAGGTTTGGTTGGAAATGAATGAACCATCCAAAAGCATAAATAACCAAAGAGAAAGAAAACAATATTCTTGTTCTTCACATAGGATATGGACTTTTTTCTTCATATCTATGCTATTTGCATTAATGTTACTGAAATAATTTTTTCCTATTTCAAATATTCTTTTAGTACAAAATATCACAACAAATGTTCATGCTAAATAAATAAAGAATTATACTGTGAAAGAAATGCACAAATGGAGTAATTTTATATGAGGTATTAGCTATTCTAAGTTGGAAACTTTTTTACTAGGTTTTAACGCGTACTTTGGTAGATAATTCTAATGCTTATTGTTACTTCAATAATTCAATAAAGGGCACGGATATAGCATTAATAGACATGCATTTTTTTTTTTTTATAAATCTTATTGCTTTTGAAACCAAAATTATTAAAAAAAAAATACAATTTAAGAATATTGAGTGAAAGGAAATAAGGTAAAGTGAAACACAAACGAAATCCAAAAGCATGTAGATAGAAAGATGGACGATATTATAATTATAATTCAAAATTAATAAAAAAATACTTGTAGTGTTAATATTAACTCAAGTTTATGTATTGAAATAAAGTTTTTCACATATTCAGGTACCATGAGTAATTTATGAGAAATGACATGACACTCTACATTAAAAAAAAAAAAGTATTGATAAGACAGAACTAGGTCAAACGTTACAGATTCTACAAAAACAAAAAAGTATTTACTCATAAACTTTATGGTTAATTTAGTTGTATTTTTTCCCAAATGGTGTATGATTGAAGTTGAAAAGGCACATAAAAGTGGGAAATGGTTTTTAAAGGTTTTGGATTGATTCATTGATTTGCTATGTGAAATGCGTAATTTAAGGGACACGTTTCAGAGTCAACAAGTTTTGGGACTCACCCCACCAACCAGTGACAATTCTTACCCTGGTTCAAAACCTATTTTTCATAAAACTTTTATTTATTAAAGTATTTTATCGTTATATTCAATTATAAGAATTAAAAATGTTATTTTACGTTAAAAAATATTTTTTAATAATTAATTAAATATTAATAAACTGTTGTTAAAATATCCTAATATGACATAAAATTTATAATTTATTTTAAAAAATATATTTTTGTTAATAATTAAATAAAATATTAATTATAATGGACGGACCTTTCATTTAAAAAATAGAAATTTAAAATAACATTACAGAAGGAATCTCAAAAATATACTAAAACTAATAATTTTTAAAATGGAGTGACACATAAATGATATGATCATGAGCATAAATAAAAATTAAAAGACAAACTAACAACGTATTTATATGTATTCATTCGTACATAAATCTTACCAAATGCTACAACTTTTATCTACACAAGATATATAATAAATTAATGTTTTTAAAAGACTATTGTTATGATCAAACATCAAACTTAGTTATTAACAGCGTAAAACACAAAATTTCCATAGGACATTTTCTCATATTGCTTACACAAGTATTCATCACAGAAGTATTATCATTTTGATTTACTTATAAAATTGTTTATAGAATATCAGCTTACTCAGTTGCACTTTCTAATCTTACTATTTTATTTTCAAATACATTGAACATGATTATGAAAACAAATTCTCATATTCAATTTGAAGCAATAGATCATAATGATTTTTTATTTTTACAATAATAAGACAATGTCATTAAACAAAAATATACATATTTTATTGATTGATTTAATATATAATTTGAACGTGGTTTCAACGTTTGAGTGATATCTCAAATGAATAAAAAAAACACTAATTCATTATTTTTTTTCTTTCTAAATGACTAATGAACATTTGAGTTCCCAAGTTCAAAATCAACATTAAGTGTCAAATTATCATTTAATGTTTCAATTCTGGTAACATATTATAAAAGTTCTAAATCCTCATTGGAAAGCAGTCTTTTTGTGGTTTGAGTAATGAGGGTCAAAGGAAGATTTAATTGCTTTGACATCTGTAGTATACAAACATTAAGATTGTGTTTGTTTCTGGGCGAAGATCTGGAAATTAAGAATGACGGAAAAAATTTACATTTCAAGAATTAAAATAATATAAAATCACTTAAACGAGAAAAGTTGAGCATTTTAAACTTTTTACAATATGAATAGTGGATTTGGGATAATGTACTGTGTATAAGTTGTAAAATATAATTATTTACTTAATTGATTATATTTTAATATTTATATTTTGTATAATAAAATAAAAAATATTAATCTTTAATTTAGCTATATTTTTATAAATTAATTTTTATTTTAAGTTATTTAAAAAATAATATTTATTTTTTTAAAACATAATGATATACAAATTGGACAAAATAAATTAGTAATAAGGAAGAATAATTAAAACCTAATTTTTAATGTAAAATTATTTTATTCTAGTTCATGTTTTTATATTATCTTCTAAATCTCGCATATAGAAGCTAGATCAGTTTGCAATCAATAAAAAAATGAAGTTTGGGTTACTTATTCGTTGGGCTAAGTCCACTCACACAGATAAATGGGCCTATTACTGTACATTATTGTGTTAAGGGTACTGCATTCTGCACTCTCAATACTTCAAGCTACACCCACATGAAAATTGAAATTCCAAATTTATCCTTCTGAAAATAAATCATTAGTGGTTTTTGTGGTTGCTACTTCAATTTTAGATTGTACAATTTGCTGACTTTTCAGGTTGTTCATTCTGAAACATTAAAAATAATATTTTTGTATTTCGAATTATATATATTAGAATAATTTTATCACTTCACCACAATATGGAGGTGAAAATGTGAAAACATAGAGTGCACACTCCCTGGATTTTATCTTATATTGAGGCATTTTTTCCTGCACCCATAATTTCAACTTTCATCCCATAAATTTAAAAATTCCAAAATTTTCATCTAATTTAGAATTTTCACTTTTGAATTATGTAATTCATAACATTAAATATCAATATTTTTCAATTCCAGGACATCTAATCAGCATAGAATTCAATTTTATATTTTGCATAATAAATTTTAAAATACAAATTTATATTATTCTGAATTATATTTTTAAATGTATAATTTAAAATACAAATATATACCAGATTGTTATATTTTAGAATTCACAATTCAAAACATAAATGTTATATTTTGTAATGTATAATTCAGAATATAATCTTATAATCTACATTATGCATTGAGCAATACAAAATTTGTATTCGGATTTCAAATTCTAATACCACCTTTTGCCTCACAAACCAACTCAGAAGAGCTTCCAATAGGGTCAGACAAGACAAGTGCATCCTCAGTATTGTATGATCCTCTATTCCATCCCAACCTTCCTCCACAGTCTCCAGCTCTCATAAGCCATTTCAGTCTCTCCCTCGTCGCTAAAATTTGCCAATTAACTCGAGGAATGGTTCACTCTTTGAAGGGGATGAGATGGGAGTGCTACTGGAATTCATCAGGGTCAAACCCTCTGTTAGCAAAGGAAGGGTAGGAAAAGCTGCCAAACATTTTGAACCGAGAAACAAAGAAGAGAGAAACTGAGTGGAAAATACAAAATCTTGATAAATCTTATCCCAAACCCCACCAAGGTATACGTCATCTATCAATTCAATTTTCTTACTAATAAATAACATACTACAACTCTTTTGAATTGAATATATTTTTAATTCACACAAATGTAACAATGATGATGTCACAATCAAACTCTTCCAGAGGAAGAAAATAAACTGTCTGTTGTTTGTCTCGAAGATTCTTCATGAACTTTAGTAGGAGCTTCATCGTGTTGCAGGTGGACATGCTGGTGAGTGCACAATCCAGAATCATCATCGTGGATATGCTGGTGAGTACATGATTCGGAATCAGGCTAGAATATACTGGAATACAAAATTAGATATTTTGAAATGTAGAATCCCAAATTTAAAATTTATATTTCGAAATTTACAATTTAAAATATAATTTTCTATTTTGAATTGTGTGTTTTGGAATAAAAATTAGAAATGTCCCTTAAATTGTGATTGAAAATAGTATTAAGATTATAAGATGTACACTCAGGTCCAGGTTTAAAGCAAAGAATTTCATTATAGAATTTAATTGGAATAAATGATTTTTAACTTTCAATTAATCATGGATTCTTGTATATTTGAAAATTATATAATTTTGTAATAAAGAGGGTAAAAATTATATTTAAGATGAATTTTAATTGATTGGTGACGCATAAATCTTTATATTGGCAATAATGTGTCAAAATTAAACCACCCTTTATTTTATTTACTCTCCACCAGTCCAATGACACCTTGGATATTTTGAATGGTTGGTTCAGTGTTGCAAGAGCTATTGCTCAAGGACCCAATTTAGTATCTCTGTGTATATAACAAAAAATGTGCTTTAAAACATAAACACTGCATCCATTATTGTTAGTTGTGGAAAATTTTGACTGTTTTAAAATATTATAAAGTAAAAATACTAACACCGGGATAACAAAATACAGATTATAGCTAAGAAAAGTTACTCCAGTAATTTTTTTTCCAATTACTATATATATCTTGCACTCTAATCACAAGCGCACTAATTCTAAGAGCAATCACCTTACGCCAAAAAATGCATAAGAATAGCGCAGAATTAGGAGTCCAACAAAATGTACAGAAGCAAATGATTGTTAGAAGAAAGAAAGAGGAGAAATGTTAAAAGGATAAGATTAAATTTCAATAACTGAATGTGTAATACATCAGAATTAGAACGTGCACTCAATCTAATACTGCTGATGTGTCATTTTCTATTGGAATCAAAATAATATTTTTTTAAGGTGGAGTATTTGTTATCTAAATATTTACAAGTTCAACTGAGAAAAGTATGCAAGCATGAAAGAAGCGGAAACTCTAAACATGAGAGGACCAACTGATAAACAACGACTATTTTGTTGGAATAAGAGAAAAAAAATAGTGTAAGAGAATTGTAAACTAGTTGTTGTTGTGTGATGACATCCTTAGTAATTGTTTTGTTTTTGTTTGAGTATTTAGTTTCTAGGGTTTAAAAAAGTATATGTGTATTAACATCTTTTGTAATATGTCTTTAGCTGTATTTGTTTGGAGAAAACGTAATACAACTTAATATATTAAGTAAGATTGACTCTATTTTCAAATTGTTTAATTCAAACATAAGAGAAATGTCTTCTGTATTTGTTTGGAGAAAACGTAATACAGCTTAATATATTAAGTAAGATTGACTCTATTTTCAAATTGTTTAATTCAAACATAAGAGTGACTTCAAAGGTAGATTGGTTCAAAGAAAAGAGCCAAATTGGCTGGTTAGCAAAGAATAGGTAAAAAAATAACATCTTTTTCTTCACCATGTAGAAGTATCCAAGACATCTTAATAGTTTATAATCCTAAAAAAAAAAAACATTTGTCCTCTCATTTTTCCCCCCTTTCAAATTTCTCAACTAATATCTTCGAACCAAACACAGTAAAGAATACTGCACATGAATTGTGATACTATTTATTTTATTCTTTAGCCTCATGAGCAGATGAGAGCCTTATATTCTATATACTAAAGGAAAGAAGCATGAAAAAAGGGTTAAATTTTGAGAAATATGTGACGAGAAATGGTATATACTATATACATATTTACTAAACAAAGTTCAGTTTTGAACTTACATCATAACACCCCTTTCAAGGGGAACTTAAAAATTATCTTACCACTCACAAATAACTTTTTACAAGGGTATAAAATGTGAAGAGATGAATCAATCAACTACAATAATCTAAGTGTAAAATACGCTTTTATACAATGGAGGCAGCTTGAACATTTCTGAAGTCCTTGGTGTCATCTTATTCTGAAAAATAAAAGAAAATAAAAATAATTCACCATCTATTAGCAACTAGACAAGGGACTGAATGAAAAACCAGAGACAGCAAATGAGGATCTCTTGTGTCTTACCACCGAAAGTCTCATTATATCACTTCATACAGATAATTAGCAGGCAAATTCCTATCCAAAGGGCATAAAGCGTGGTCAGTAGAGACATAATCAAAAGTCTACGGATGATAACTTGCAGCAGATGATCTCAGAATTTGGACGAAACCAAGCAAAAGTCCTACTTGTATCTCTCATAATCTAAATTCCCAAAAGAACTTTTCATCCAAGAATCAATGGTACAGGAAACTTAAGCAGGATTTCCTAATATATAAACTCAATTTCTAGCATGTCTAAAGTTCTGACTTCCCAAATGTCGCTTAACTGGAGTAATCACAAGAACATACATCTATCGAGTAATCAACAAGGTGAAAACACATTGCAGACTAGATAAAATTTCCAATCATAAAACAGCAGTTCGTGTGATAATATTGACAATACAATCAAGGAAATGGTATTCTGTGGATTTGTATATGAAACTATTAGCTAACTTTTGGTTCACTGGAATGGTTTTGATGGAAAGAAAATGAATGCACTTCTTACTCCTCTTATTATCTTTGGTATGGTCAGGAAAATAATCATTCCGAAAGTGGCCTCGGTGTTGATGGTCCTGACTGTGGCAGTGAGTGATGTTGTTATCTAAAGAAAATACACAGGCAATTGAACTGATTCCAGGAATGGTATTCCGTTATTCTGAGGGAATGATACTCAAGATAACGACCAATTTCACTGAGAAATTCGAAAAGTGGACAAACAAAAGTAAGAGATCTTATGCCGTCACAGGATTACTGGTGCACTTTACTCAAAATATCAATCTGTTTGAAATGGCAATAGATGAACAAAGATTGGCTTTATTTGAGAATGGGAATAAATCACTGGATTGCGGATGCATTTGAATCAAAGTCTTATGCTAACTTGAGCTTCATAATTTAATCACGTACATAAAATCTAGCCAACGGATCTTAAGAATGCTAAAATGAGCCAACTTAAGTATGAAGAAATTCTTCCTGGCAGAGAGGAAAATAGAAAGATTCCTCTTGCATCATAATGACAACATCAGGCACAAATAAAAGGTTTCCCAGATCAAACCGGAGACTGTGCCTCCAGCCCTCTTCCAAAAAACTAGCAACTAAAATATTTCAGAGGCACAGCTCACCCCGAAAGAAGGGACAGCATACATGTTAACTTAAAAACCTTCAATATAAAATGACACTACACTCTTTTCCAATACAAGTTGTTAATTTCAATATCGTTCTACAATGATAAGTTTCATCTCCTTCACGCAGATCTGATAATAGAATTAGAATAAAAGTTGGTGCATCAAATAGAACCATTATTGGATAAATTTGAATGCACAAAATATATTTTCATTAGATTAAAGTGACATATTCCCCTCATGAACAAACAACAAAGCTTCTACATTTTCTTTTTTCGTTTCTTTACAACAAAACTTAGATGCAATTCCTTTAAGAGTTTTTATTATTGCTCTGTAATCCAAATTACAATCTGTGTTCTAAACTCATCCACAAATACTCACACAAAGAAAAATAAAAAAAGTTCTCCATAAATTAAAATTAGTTTTTACATAAACGAGTTTGCAACAGAAACTCTCGTATCAATTTCTCCACAACTAATTTTAGCTTACGATTCCATTTTTTTTTTCATTTTTGGATAAGTTTATCCAGAAACATCTCAATGCCCGAATCACCTCCACAACTTTAACAGAAACTTATACTAAGCAAACTACCGAAAACAAAAACCCTGATTAAAAACAATGCCAAAAGCATATAAAAAACCACATCCAAAGTTTGTCTCGTATTTTATCTCCTCCTCGAAAAAAAATAGATAAAACCGTAAAGACTGCAGAGAACGCAAAATACCTAGTTTTACGATATTCCTAATTCCAGACTCCAATTTTCAATTATCGAAATACAGCCAAGCGTATCCCTAGATTGCAATTCGAAATTCATCAAACGAAGAAACACACATTCCAATTGCACAAAGTCTAGAAGCAAGCAATTGTCTAATCGAGATAAACGCCGGCAAAGTTCTGATCCAAACGCAGCGTAAGTGAAATTAGATATAGCGTTTGCGTGAGAGTGAATGAATAAGAAAAGAAGCGGAAGAAAATTGAAATAGAAGGAATACCTATTGAGTTGAGTCGGAATAGGACTGGTAGTAGTAGTCGAAACGAGAAGAATCATCGTCGTCGTCGGAATCAGAAGGGAAATAGGAGTAGTTGATGTGAGGAGCGCAGAAGAAGGAGTAGAGACAGAGAGCGAGCTGATGCAGAGGGAAACAGCAAACCAGATCCAGAATCTGGTCACTAGTCAGAGGCTCCGCAATGCACTCCCACGCTCCCGCCGACGCACGCGCCACCGCCAACACCACCATGCTGTTCCACACCATTTCCGATTCTCGTTAACCTCACTCTCACCATCACAATCAATCTACCACCATCATCCAAATCTCACCTACCCAAACCCTAGCTTCTGATTTCACCCTCCGACTTTATTCTCCGCGTTTCTCCCATGGACTTGTTGACTAGTCTCAATGCCCGCGCGTCAATTAAACACTGTGGTGTAATTTTAATAATAAAAAATATATTTTAATATTTAATTTTTTAATTAATGTGGTGTAATTTTAATAAAAAACATTTTTAGAAATTGGAGGGTCAACGAATGGATTGTGACCAGAGATATAGAAGGAGAGGGGGTTTGAATTTGAGGTAGGTTTTGGATGATTTGTTAAGAAACAGAATGGTTTACAAAAGGTTAGGTGTGGTGGTGCTCTTGGCTTTATACATGACATTTGTAACAGCTTTGGGTGAGAAATTTGAAAGCGGAAGGGTATCGTTCTCTGCATGCTTGGAAAAATGTATGGAGATATGCATGAGGATTAGATATGCAAGAGAGTCAGAGTGTGACAAAGGATGCCAAATGGGATGCAAGCAATTGCAAGGCAAAGGTTCTATTTTCTACAGACCCATGGGTTAACATCATTTCTCATGCCCTTCAACAAACACACCATCAATCAATGTTTTGTAATCTCCAAAGTTAGTTACCCTGTTAAGATCCTTGTTTTCAATAATTGTGATAGTTCAACAATCACTGTATAACTTAATTTCTCCAAAATGATTGATAATAAAATTAAATTTCCACCACTCATTTTGCCTTACTTCTTTTCTTCCCACATCTTTTTAGATGAAATCAATTGCATACAGCTCTCACACTAAATAATGTCAACCACACTCCTATTTAATTATATTTTTTTATGAGGAAATCCCATCACTTTGACTATTATTCATTAATAAAATACAACTTTTACTTGGAAAGATGGATTATTAATTATATATATAATAACATCAATTTTG
>Ga0099825_1001321_pt1 | contig 31213 bp, 10 predicted proteins | sample SiratroredBW_FD_76838 | JGI IMG/M metagenome (GOLD analysis project Ga0099825, IMG submission 76838) | Root nodule microbial communities of legume samples collected from California, USA - Siratro red BW | ecosystem: Host-associated > Plants > Roots > Nodule | place: USA: California | collected...
AATTTTTATACATCTTTTTTTTTATAAATTTAAAATATATAAATAAAAAAAAAAATATATATATATATAAATATATATATATATATATATATATATATATATATATATATATATATATATATATATATATATATATATCTTTGAATCAAATATAGTACTTTTTGAGACTTATTTTGAATTAGCGTTTAAGTTTTGACCATTTAACATCTGTTATATTTCTTCTTACTTTTAAAATATTATTAGTTTTACTATTTTATCTTCTTTTTATTTTAGTTATGATTTTTTATTAACATAAAAATAACCATAGTGAGAGTAAGACATTTATTTAAGTGTTAGTTATTTTTATTTTATTTTAAACTGGTTTAAAAATATTTAAATATATAGTATAAGATTGTAGTAAAATACAGAACATAAAAGCAGAATCTGAAACTGAAATTAAAATAATAATCTTTAAATAAAAATTAAAGTAAGTTATATTGATATCCTTTTGTTGGAATCATATTTTCACTCCAATTTCTTATTTATCATCGTAAAGTTATTTTTAATACATTATGATTATTAATTATATTTCAAGAAGTGATTATTATCTTTTAAATCTTGATAAAAGTAAATGTGCAATTAAAGTTTACATGTATGTAATTTACTTATATTATACTTTCTTGTTTTACTTTACATGTATAATTGTTTATTGCATAAAAAAGGAAATTTTTTTTATTTATTTACTTGGTAAAAACATATTGATTAAACATACTGATGAAGTTGATATGAATGCCAATGACATAGAAAAGGTAATTAGTGTTGATCCTTACAAAATAATCTTGACTTTTTATATCAGAAATAAATGTTAAAATTGTCATGTCTATTCCTCTAAAAGTGATATAATTAGTAATATTATTTATATTTCAATTAGTTTTTGAAAAAAAATATTGTAATGATATAAAAAGGATTTGAAAAATTATTTGGCTAAGTTGATGTTTTTAATCTTATCATGCACAATAGATACAATAGGGAATACGGGAGTAAGAACAAATATAATGTAAAAGGATATAATATCAAAATAATATTTAAATCATTTTTATAATTTCATCAATGTATTTTATTTTACTTTATATTAAAAAATAAATAAATTAGTTTTGTAGGGATTAGTAGGTACAGAAAAAGTTTTACCGTGATTGACAAAATAACAAAAGATTAACTCATCTTGAGTATTATTCATTTATTAACATCCAAATCTCCAAATTTCTAAATTTTTATTTATTAATGACTTTATTGTTCTTGCTAATATTTAGATTATTTTTATTACTTTAAATAAAACAAATTTTTTAAAAGAATATTACTATTCCTTACATCATGATTTATAATAGCAAATTTCACTAAAACAACTCATTCAAAATAAGCCAAAAGTACTCTAAGAGTGCACTATGAAATTTTATCACCTATTACATTATTTACTTACTTGTATCACATGATCATCATATATAAAAATAATAATATAACACAAACACAAACAAAAACAATGATAAGTTAAAGATCTTTAAAATGACATAACATAAATATAGAATTCTATTTCAACATACATTTAGAACTCTCATACTATTATTTATTTAAATATAACACATTATGAAACATTTAAAATAATAGAAAACACATTTTCACATTATGACACTGACTCAATTATATAGACAATTGACTCTATTTCTAAAAAACTCGTGCATTGAAATAAATCTAGAGATTTGCACATGTCATGCAACTTCAAGCTATATTACGCAACTCTAATATGAAATCGTCAATCGTCCTTATATGACAGGATTAATCCATATGACCTTTTCTAATCAGTTATATTTCGAACCACAATCATTCATATGAACCTCCTTTGATAATCATCACCTATTAGTCTTCTTTTATATGATACTAGTAGCGTTAGGACATCTCTTTCTAGACAAATCTCAATAACAATGCACATCCTAATAATCTCAACATAGGTATTTTCTTTCCTGAAAATACTATGTCTTGATTTCAACCATAACATCTTAACATTATTTAATCTATTATTCATCATCAAGCTAATATATCATACATCGTGTGTGTGTAACACTACTCTGCTCCCGCGCCCGGCTCACGATTGTGGCACCCAATGTCACTCAACATATGAGAGCAATGTTTCTAAATTGCGTCTGATGCACCACAACTCGCACCTGACACACCACAAATTGTGTCCGGAGCACGAGAACTCGAGAGTTCCTAGGACTTGTCGCGCTCGACACCAAAGAATTGCGTCCAACATGGGAAAACCCAGTGCCTTTCCACAAAATTGGGGCCTTAGCATCTCTCATATTACAATTTACTTTAATCCAACTATGTAACTCGTATAACCAATTCATTTATGAAATATGAACAAAACACATTGTATATCAATTTCTACAATTTTCACTACCTTTATACTTCTGAAATTGATATTTAATTCATCAATTTATTTCAACTCAATATTTGCATACTATCACTATTATCATTTCCTAGATCATATCACAAAATTGTAAGTTTTCAAACTCTACTCTTAATATAATCATTGATACAAAAGGTAAAGCACATCCTCAAACCAATTCAAACCGACATACCCAATTTCATCCTGCATAAATTTGAACATAGGAAATCAAACTAAAAATTCTCCGACACTAAAAATTCTAATGAAATTAAAATTTACATTCTACAAGTCACAGATTAACTTTTCTTAACATACTCATTTTTAGACCTGTACGAATTTGAACACAGGAAATCAAACTACTTCAACATACATTTTTCTTATACTAAAAACTCTAATGAAATTAAGATTAACATTCTACAAATCACATATTGTAATTTTTCTTAACATATCCACTTTCAGATTTACACAAATTTAAACATAGGAAATCAAGTCACTTGAACATACATTTTCCCTACACTAGAAATTATAATGAAATTAAGATTAACAGTCTACAAATCACAGATTATAACTTCACTTGCTTATTCAAGAACAGTAACACATACAAACATGTTACAATTTCACAAGATTGAAGGATATCCTAACTTGCACCTATTTAATGATCTAATCACATCATTAAATCTCTGAGTTAACAAAGATCTATTCTTAAGCATGAAACATCACATGCAATCCATCTAACTAATGAAAAAAGAAAGAGTTTGAAAACTCTAAACCAAGTAAAAGAGTAGAAATTGAACTCATTCTATTTCAACTCCTGATAAAACCACTTTGTTATACTCATTGTCACGAGTCTAGATATCATCTCTGACTTTTCATATAATGGAGATTATAATTAAGAAACTATAAAGAAGTCATGGGTAAAAAGGAAAAATATTTTTTAAAAAGATGATAGTTAACTTAAAATGAAGTTAAGTCAACTCAATCTGTTCAAATACTTTTAGCTTTTATTATAAAAATATTCAGGTGTCTTTTTTAGTTAAATCATTTTTATTATAAAAAAATTATAAATTCTTATAATGAATAAATGAAAATTAATTAATTAAATGATATAAATATAAATAAATAAAATAAACCAATAAGCAAAGATAAATATTAATAAATAAAATGAAAATAAGTTAAATGATACTAATATAAATAAATAAAATAAATCACTATATAAACTAAATGATATAAATATAAATAAGTAAAATGAATTAAGTTAGAGATACATAGTTAAGAAAAAAAATATAATATAAATCATTAAATAAATAGAATATAAATAATTAAATAAATAGGATGATACACATCTCCTTCTCCTACTTTAATAATTGGAGATATGATAAAACTAAATTAAGATTACTTGTTTTTTTTTCTTTTACTTTTTATCTCTTTCTTTCTCTTTTCTCTTTCTTTAATATAAAATAGGATAATTTAATACTTTAAAAACACTGAAAGATTTATATAGAATCTTATAATAATTGCGATATCAATAGTTTGAGAAAACATCAGGAAATTGACATTTACTTAAACATTAAAAAAAATTAAGTTCAATTAAAAACTTAAAATTATTATCATCTAAAATATATATTTATGCAATAAACTTTTTTTTTATAAAATATGATATAAACATGTTTATTTCCGTAATTCTACATTTACACCCACTTCAACAGTAAAAACTTTGTAATTTAGTTAGGAAACTTTAAAACAATTAGCTTTCAATTCACAACATTTTACTGCCATCCTATTTTATAAACTTTATTCTAGATCTTTAGATAGTTTTGTCATACATAATTAACACCAATACATAAATAAAAGTTTATATGTATATATATATATATATATATATATATATATAATTTATTTAAAAAATTAATTAGATAATATAAAAATCTTTTATTAAAAATCTATTAAAATATTTTAAAATCTCTACTGAATGCACTTTATTAACTGTATGTTATATTAAAATTAAAAAAAAAAAAATACATCAGCTTAAAAGATTTTATTGAATAGACCAAACTTGAATTTTCTTTTATAAAATTTTAAAACACTTTAATGCTTCATCAAATGTATGTAATTTAATGCGTAATACACCATTTTGAAATATAAATAAATGACAATTATAAGATTACTTAATTACAAATGTTTAACTTACCTAAAAAATTGTTTATATGATTGTTGATATATAAAATATATGCTTATATCCATTAAATAAAACTACTTTAATGTATTATATACTATTTTAAAATAAAAAACGATTACTTAAATGTAAATGTTTAATTTATCTAATTTTCTGATGTGCATAATTGTTGTTGTAAATGTCTACTTTGTCTAAAGTTTGAAGTGTGTATCATATTATTTTGAAAGGAAAAGGAAATAAAATATAAATAGTAAATTATCATATTTATTTTAAACCTCACTTTTTTTTGTCTAAATTGTTTTTTTATCTTGCTAAATGATATAAAACTATTTGGTAGATCGGAAGAGGTATTCTTAAATTTTATCACAATTTTATACTTAAAAGATACTCTAAAAAATTAAAATAAAAAAATTATATTTAAATTATTTTCAACCTTAATTCTTAAGCTATATAAAATTATTGGAAGAATATTTATTTGACTTTTATTTAAGATTCATTTGCTGGGAGCAATTTGTGATATTGGATATTGTTTCATTCAACCTTAGATTTCGGGTTTGACGTTTGAAATTTTAATATTTAAAAATAATACATAAGGGATGGTGTTACAGCTAGATCAAATTTATATAGTTTGAATATATTTTAGTCCTTACATTTTATGAGTGTTCTACTCTTCCAAAACTTTTGTTTCAGTGGTCAACGGTGAACTCTACTAAACAAATAAAATGCTACTGATGTGGCTTATTATTTGAACTTTTTTATTTTATATCATATTACGCGTTTCTATTAGTTTGTGCTATTCATGTGAAAATAAAAAATGTTTTGTATCAATTTAAAATATTTTTTATTTTTTAAAAATCTATATCAAATTTGGTTGAAGATTCTAGAGCTATAATAAAAAAATAATATATAAATAAATATGAATCTTATTAATTAAGTCAGATTTGTCAATTACACAAATTCTACTTTATAAAAAAGTTATAGTTTTAATAAAATTTTAGATTTATTTAAAGTTGATACATTACAAATATGATATTTACACAATGTTAACAATAACGACAAAGATTTGAATAGAGTTTACCATGTTAGGTAAAGATTTTTGGACGATCTTTTTCAAAAGAATTGAAAGGGTGTGATATTCCTTCATACCTTAAATATTGTGCAGAAGTGAAATTGAAAGCCTTGTTCTTTATATTATAAGAGTTTGCAGATGTTGAAATTAGTTGCTGGAAGAATTCTTGAATATTCTGATCTCTGATAAAGGACACCCACTTAACTATTATGTTGGTAAAATAGAAGAATTAATTAAGAACAAAAATTGGAATTCTATGAAAATTAAAATAGAAAGTTGAGAATTTTCTAGAAACCATAAAAGTGTTCTTAAAATAATAGAGACACACTTTCTTAACTCACACGCTTGTTAATAAAGAGGAAAAATGTGGACAAAAATATAATTTTATCTTACTAATTTTTATTTCTGGATTTGCCTTTCAACTTGTGTCTTATTTTGGTGGATGCGAGTTATTAGAATGGATATGTAAAAATGCTACAATATTGGTAACCCCATTTATTAATAACATAATTATTTATTAATGAAAGAATCTTTGACCTTGACCATTTTGAGAGTGTAGACTTTACTAATTCAAAGTCTACACCAAGAGATTTGTAATTAATGAAATGTATTATCTTAGTATTCCTATACCAGTATAGTTATCATTTAACCTAAAGTTATTAAACGATTTAACATTTATTAAAAACAATACCAATATAACCTGATTTCTTTTGACTTATAGCAAAGGAAAAAAAACTTATATTCTCAAAAGTAATAAAAGTAGTCTTGATGAAATTTGTTTGACTACCGTTTCTATCAATATAAACATTACTTTAGTATTGGTTTATGAATATTACTTTTAAAGTCAAAGAAAATTTACTATATGAGTAAATCTATTTAATATTAAAAAACTCATATTTACAATATTAATATTAAAATAATATTTTTATTGATAAACGTTCTTATAAAGAAATTTCATTAAAATGTTCTAATATGTTTATTTTAATGTGTAGAACCATATAAGTATAAGAAAAAAAAATATATACATTAAGAATATATATACAAAAAAAAAACCTTAAACATCACTATTAAAAAGAAAGCAAAAAGAGTAAGAAAATGTTGATTTTTCTTTTAAACAAAAAGCATATGAAATTGTTTTCTGTACAGGCCCTTTTAAAATAATTTCCTCATTCATTCTCTCTTTCTCTTTTATTGTCTTTTATGAAAGCAGAGGTCCACTCTTCTGTTTATTCAACAATTGGTACAATAACTGTACAATACTCTTTCTGTCCTTTATATAATATATAAATTAAATTATTATTTTATCCTAATTATAAACAAAACTTCAGTCTACTTTCGCACATATTAAATGTTAACTTCCTTTTATATCCTTAATTTATTAATGAGACATAACTCATATAAGTAGATCATCATAACAATACTCACACACATTGATAGGAAAAAAATATTCTTTAAAATATAATATGGGGTCTATAAATATAATCACCACTTCCATATTATTTAATTCCACGACTAATTTTAGAACAAATTTAAATCTATAAAATTATTGATTAAAACTAAGTTCGTAATAGATTTATTAGTTTTAATGAGTTAATTATTTGTTTCTTATGACTAGAAAACTAATATTTATTACATCTCCTTCTTTACACTTTCTCAATTATTTTCTCTTAGTTATACAAAAAATGTGGAGACAAGCCAAAGAAATTAACCTCACATGTATCCATTTAATATAAAGAGTGTAACCCAAATATTTTGTAAATTAGTTATCATAAATCAATTTATAACTATATAAAATAATGCCTTGCAATTTAAATCATTTTTATTATTATATTCAAATATGATATTCAATTACACTGTCATTGATTTAATAGGATGGTATCATGAATCTATAATGTATCAATAATTTTTTAAGAAAATATAAGCAATTTATGTCTTCAAACATTTTGGTAATTATTTCAATATGTAGGCGAGTAATTAAAACTATATATATTAATTAAGTATTATGAATCAAGTACAATTTTTTGAAAATATTATATCTCAAGTTCTAAGCTATACATTATTTACTAATTCCAGATTTATTATCTCATTTTACCTAAGAATTAAACTATTTTTATAAGAATATAGAATTTGTTTAAGAGTAGAAGTAGTTTGACTAAAAATAGTATCTAAGTATTTTATTATTAAAAGTGAAAAGTGTTAAACAAGAAATAATTAGTTAATTCAGGTTTATTTTAAGTTAATCATCATCTTTCTAGAAAATACTTTTTTTCTCTCTTCCTGTTCTTCATGTGACTTCTTTCTAGGTTCCTGATCTTATCCTAATTGAAGATCAAACTCTATATCTAGACTTGTGACAGGGAGTACAATAAATTCATTCGATCAAAAGTTAAAATAGAGTAAGTTCAATTTATGCTTTTTTTCCTTGGGTCAGTTCTCAAATTTTTTTCATTTTCATCTAGATAGACATGTTGCATGTGGTGTTTCATACTTCAGAATACATCTCTGTTAGCTTAAAGCTCTAATAATGTGATTAGATCATTAAGTAAGTACTTTTGGTGTAGGTTATGATATCTCTTTAATCATGTGAAATTGGAGTGTGGTTATGGATCTTGTTGTTCTTGAATAGGTAAGGGAGGCTATAATTTGCAATCTTGTAGATGTTGCTCTTAATTCCATTAGGACCTTAAGTTTAGGAGGAATGTATGTTGAAGTAACTTGATTACCTATGTTCAAGTTTTCTTGTAGATCTAAATTGGGTATTTAGTGAGCTTGAATTTGGTTTGATGATGTGTGTTAATGTTAGTATCATACTTATGTTAAAAATGAAATTGATGAATTGAATATTAATTTGGGAAGTATATAGATAGTAGAAATCATAGAATTTAATATATAATGTATTGTGTTGATATTACAGAAGTGATTTGGTTATAAGATTGAGTCGAATAGTAGAATTGAAGAAGAATTGAAATATGAGACAATGCTAGGTTCCCAATTTTATACATGTGTCGGGTGCGAACTAGAGTGGTTGCTATCAGATTTAGTCAGATCGAGCATGAGTTGAGATGTATCAAACGCAATCCAGGAACCTTGCTCTCGGGTTCAAGTGACTCTAGGTGCTACAACCTTGAGCCGAGCACGATATATATATAATATGTTTTTCTTTTCTAATTGAGTTATGTGATTTTATTATTACATTTAAATTGTATGAGTAGTATTATGTGATGAATAATTATATATATAAGATATAGAGATATACATGATGTATGATAGATTAGTCTGACGGTGAATGTTGTATTGCATGATGTTAAGATGTTATGGTTTGAAATTAAAACATAGTATTTTCAGGAAAGAAAATACTGGCATTGAGATTGTTAGGATGTGCATTGTTATTGAGATTCGTCTAGAAGGAGATTTTCTGACTCTACCGGTAGACTAGAATCATATAGATGAAAACTACCAGGTGTGGTGAGAGTCAGAGAAAGTTCATATGGATGATTGCAGTTTGAAATATAGTCTGTTAGAAAAGGTTATATGGATTAACTTTGTTATACAATGGCGATTGTTGATTTCAATTTAGGGTTGTGTGATACTGCTGAAAGTTGTATGACATGTGCAAATCTCTGAGTCTATCTCAATGCATGAGTTTTCCAAAAATATGATCAATCGTTTGTGTAATTGAGTCAGTGTCATGGTCTAAGAATGTGAATTATAATATTTTAAATGTTTCATGAATGTATTATGTCTAAATAAAGAATAATATAAAAGTTCTAAATGTACTATACATTGTTGGAATAGAAGTTTATGCTTATGTTATGTTATTTCAAAACATCTTTAGCTTATCCTTGCTTTTGATTTGTGCTTGTGTTCTTTTATTGTTTTAACATGTGATAAGACAACACAATGAACTACTAGAATGCATTTTAAGTCCTTTTGAATAAATCTTTTAGTAAATCAATATTGGAAATCTTTATGTACAAAGTAGTAGTAATTATATTTTGAAGAATATGATGAATGTCATATATATATATATATATATATATATATGTATATGTATACATTTGTTTTTACTTAATCTATAATGTCCATTGTAAAATCATGTTGTTCAGGATTTATGGTCTGGAAGTCAATGTCGGTAAAAATTATCGAATACATCTTCCTTCCTTACTAATTTTATCTTGACATCATTGTTATCTTCTTGCTTAGATGACTCACTATCAACTTTGTCTCTGTAAGAACACATAGAAGTTTTCGTACTAAAATATAAACAAAGTTGTTCTCACTCAATCAACCTTTTCATAGTTTTGACTTTTGTTAATACCATTCCACCACTCTCTTAACTCAATCATTACCAACATGCTTATCTCAAATGAAGAATATCAAAAGAACCTGAATATATTTTCAGACACAAATACTATTATCACGGATCTTACTTACCTTGAGTACCATCTATATATACAAATTCTCAATGCTTTTTTATTGCCTTAGAGTTTCAATCCAACATTCTAAACATATGGCCTCTCTACTTCTTCACAGTACCTTCTCTCAAATACTTTCATAACAGTTGTAAACAAAATTCATCCCAACATATATTTATTATTAAACTCTTTATTGTTGATGTCTTCCAAAATTTAGGGTTCAATGTACACCAAAGTGCCTTATGATGAAACTGATTTTTTCTTTCTTCAAACTTTTTATCATCTATTTCTCTCAAACTTAAGAAGTTAATGTAAGAATAATCTTTATTATAATAGATATTAGACAAGTAATTACAATTTTATATTTAATAAAGTATTAGAATGACTTGGACATATGAGTAAGACTCATGAAAATAAAAATCTATTAAAATATTATAAATAAAGATTTAATGGTATAAATTGTTTATTAATTACACATTTTATTATCTCATTTAACTTAGAATGTAAAAATATTTTTGTAAACATCTCTAATCTACCCTAAAGAAAACACATCACCACTGCAAACAAAATAAATAAATAAACATTTTGATCTTGTAGAGATCATCTTAGCCCTTAAACGAATATATGGGATAAGATTACAAAAACATATATAATAGCATATTCACAAGCACAAGAGACTCGCTTCAACTTACATTTATACTTAATTTATAATATATTTTTATTTCTTATTCATTTGTTGATTCGAATGTCAAAACGTCATCTACAAATAGGTCTTAATTCTTGTTCATTTCTCATTGAAATTAAACTTATTCTCATTATCATTCATAACTCTACTTAAAAGGATTAGATATTCCACCTTATTAATTAATAACTCGGTTAGAGACATTTTATTCCCTATTTTTCATATTAGAGAAAGAGAAACATGAAATTTATGTAGGATCTAAGAAAAGAAAAGGGAAATTTTCATTCATCAACTTCTTTTCAGAGACCTCCAGTTTTCATCTTTCAATTTACTTAACTATGAGTAGGTTTAGATTAGTTTTCATTTGCTACTTTCGTTTCCTTCAAATTTCACTTTATCAACACACTTTTTAACTTTTGGTGTAGGAAGATTTTACGTCACAATTTCCATGGAATGTCCAGATCAATCAATGTAAACTAGCTAGCCTGTTTTAGATCAATTGTCAATGTAGTGTGCAGAGTAAACTCATTTGGCACTTTCTTAAATCTAAAATCTTTCCCAGAAACCAAAAGCCACATATTTAAGAATAACTCATTCATGCGACTTTCACTGTCTAACAAACGCACAACGTTAACACCTATGTAAGTTCTTACACATTTCACCATTTTCCCAACTAGTATTGAAAAAAAAAAAAAACATTTTTTTCTTCATAATGTAATATCCCTACACATCACAGTTGTTACCCTCTTCTTTGATAGAGCAAAACCAATGAGAATAAAAGTGATGAAGATGTTGGACAAAGATGACAAATAATTGGGGTTAAAAAAGCATGATGATGTAGTGAGTCAAAAATGTGGGTGACCACCCAACAGAAGCAACCGAAAACCAGAGAATAGCTATCCACCATTGAACCACTTAGCCACATAGAGAGAGGGTATTGTCAGAGAAGGTGGTCACAGTCCACACTCCCCAAAAGTACCTCAATGGTTGGCCTACCATGCCATCATTTAGTATTTACCCGTATACCTAGTCAACTGGTATATCTTGCTCACCTAAGACACCCCTTTGCAATCTCATGTTTGAATAATTTGAAGCAATGTGCCACATGAGATTGGACCCACTTTTGTTGATTGCATGTAACATTTGATTTTGCTGAGAGTTAGAGTATGGTGCATAAAATAATAAAGAATGCTTTGTTTGACCTTGTTAGTTCCACAAATTGATATGGATATAGCAGCTATTGTCCAAAGACAGCATTTATTAATTCAAATCCTCTTTCTTATCGGTCTATATCTATCTAACTATTATGTTATTGCGGTGCCTTGCTGATATAAATTTGTGAATTATATAATGCTTCTAACGCAATAATTATGAGTGTACTTGCTCAATCTTCTTGCTTACGGGACGTTTGAACTCGTCTTACGGCTTGATTATTTTCCTTGTTGTGAATATGATAAACACACCACATTCAAATGTATGGCCTATCGTCATGATAAATGGCCGCTTCATCGTGGCTTATTCAAACAATAAATAAATATGTGTTTGTTTGTATCAATTGCAACAAAAGTTGGTGTCTCAACTACATTAATTTTTCTAGGCAGATAAATAAAATAAAAACTGCAGATGATGACTGATAAGGACACAAAGTGTTTGATAAGCAAGGCCAAACAGTACATGATGCCCTAGACCCCAGACCATGTTCCTCCCCACCAAAACCATCTTTGGGATTCTTGTGATGGGATTTTTCTTTGCTTACTTTAATTAAAATTAACAAAATATTATCTGAGTTTTAGAACAATAATGATAGAAGTTAATAAATTTACCATAAACTAAAGATTACATTGGACAGCAAGAGTATATTACAGTGTGAGTACATATTCTATTTACTCTTGTTGATGAGTTTTCCCATGTCAAAAGCCAGATACAGTGCTTGTACTAAGTTTGTACCATTGATTTGATTTGAGCCCTAGGTGTGCTCAAATAATTGCACATTTTAACTGTTCTATGATGATGTTATACACATCATAGGCTGAGAGAGTCATGGCTGATGATGAATCTGTGAGCCACTTAATGGTTTTCCAGGTGGGGACCACGGTGATGATGCTAAAAATTTCACAAAATTATCAAATCCATCAAAGTAAACAGTTTTTTTTCTTAGATGATTTAAACCACCCGTTTGAATCAAGTGATTTTAACCTCAGCAAATATCTTCTCACGTGTGATGATCAAATGTTCAGTTTGGATGATCTGTGTGGAGTGTAGATATTACTAACCAAACCAAGTAGGGATTAACTTGAAGAGTATGAGGACCTTATGTCATATGTCAGTGACCTTAATAATGGGTAGTGTAGCAGGTGTTATATGGTGCTTCAAGTTTTGAAGTCACCTTCACATCTTTTTCCTCAACTTGAAATTGCAAATGCGGGTCCACTGAATTATGGAGTTGGAGTTTGATAGTTTGAGGCGAATCTGTTGGCCTTGTGTGGTAAGTTGAAGGCCACTTTACTGTGTGGTTTCAATTGATTGCTCTACAATACTTCTGACTCCTAACACACCATTCTAGTGATTCTGCCATCAGAAAAAGGAAATAATTTTTCCACTACTTAATGCATATCACACATAAATTCAGTATACTCTGGTTAAACAAATTCAAGGTGTTATAAGTGTAGTGCATTCAGTGTTTGGACTGATCTTTTCCATGGAGTAGTTACTTTATTTTATAACTTCTTAAAAGATTTTTATTCTGAAAAAACATGCCTGTAATTGTAAGCAATGTGGCTCGTTATAGGTTGTGAATGCATTGGATATACATGTGAAATTTGTATGCAGATAGGCATCTTCTCCTCTCCTTTTATTTTTTGGTCTTTTAGACGGTGGGCTCTCTTTTGTGTATTTAATTTCATCTTTCGTTTGTTCTATGTGTATCTTTAGGTTCTTTGGAGGTTCAAGTTAAAGAGAAAAGAACAATAAAGAAGGAACAAAAAGAGCAGTTGTACCACTATTCAAATTTTAATTGTGAAAGTTAAAGGGTCACATATGGAGTTCTTGCATTGCTTGGAAGCAGCTTAAAAAGACTTGTAACACTGCATATATATGACTTTTATCAATGTAGTTAAGGTCACTTGCACATTCCACGTCTTTTTCTCACACTTCCTTTTTGGCCCTTTCCCCTTTCTGGGTGGGGTTGGCCTGAAATGGAGGACAAACAAGCCAAGAAAGGTACCTGTTCAGGGGACCATATAACAATTGTAAATACCATCACTCAGTCAAATATTTTAATTACTCACTGCAATTGAGTTCATTTACGAGGCAGATGACATTCAATAACATCATTTATACTGTAGGACTCAGTACTGTATTCACAATGGGTTAAAAAAAATACTACTAGTACATTACATTTAGTGTAATATTTTTAAATGCTATTCTTGTTTTTATATTGAAAAAGTAAACAAATTTTGTTGACTGATTTTTCTCACTTACAGATAAAGATAATCAAATTAAATTGAGAAAGAAGGGTTGTGCCATTGAACATACAAGTAATTTTATTGTCACTTCAATCAAATAATTTATTGACTTTTAAGGCAATTATCTGAAAAAATTATATTAACAAGCATTTCTGATTTATTGTCTTGTCAAAAGTATTACATTGACAATGTATAGCTATTAAACTCATTTTATGTCATAACTTCCATAGCTGATATCTATATTTAACAACAAACAACAAATGCTATAAATGATATATATAAATTTTCTTCAATGGTGTGCATTACAAACTGATTATCTTTATAAGTAGAACAATGCAACTTCCCATCAAATATGATCAGGGATTTCCATTATTTCTGTTGAGTAGATACTTTGTCGCTTTTAAAAACTAAGTGTGAAGAAGGCTCAGCAACACCTTGCTTCACATTTCAGATTTCCAAGTAATGAATCTTATAAAAGTAATAATAATGAGAGTACAAGATTTGGTAGTAATGACATTACGTCCTCATCCATTTCTATGTCCTCACTTATGACATAACCTATCCAGTTGATCTTTACTATGTGGTAGGGTACATAAGAAAGAAAAACATTGAATTCTTTATCAGTATTAAGCATAATTGTACGGAAACTCTACTTAAAATTTGATGAGTAAAGAATGTTCTAAAGCAAGCATTACATTGTGTAAAAGCACGGACAGTGTATTACCAGTTTCTTGGAAGAATAAATTTGTCAAACTCAAACCTTTAACAGACCCTTTGTGAATGAGCCAACACGTATCCGTTTAAGATTTAATCGTTGAGTTTGTAGCGTGCATTCTACGTGCTTTTGCCCACAAGGAACCAACTAAAAAGAAAAAGACGAAAGAAACAGTGAAGTGAATGAGGTTCTACTCAAAGCCAATCCTGCACAATATAAAAAATGAAGGAAACGTTGCTTTGGGAAACTCAATCATTTCCTTTCCCAGATCTACTGTAAGGACATACATTATTCGTCAATCACACTTTAGAGTATCCTAAAAGTATAAATCTAATATTATCAAGTGAAGCAACTGAAGATATTGGCCATGAGGTCCATACACAAAATCTGTGGCATGAACACTTTTCTGGACCAAATGTGGGCCTAACGTCAGCCCAACAAAGCCTTCAGATTACCTAGCCCAATGAAGCCTAGCTACAACCCAACATGATGCCCCATCCTGACATGTATTGACCACAACAACCTGGTTCTGGCAGGGACATCCCCACTAACAGTAACAGATACCAATTACATAAAAATCCTGAGACATTTCCTTTCATTCTAGAGATGGATGTGAAGGGAAAAGAAAAATACCCAATTTAAAGAAGAGTATGAATTACATAGAGTAATTACACCTGCCCCCTAAATTTTGTGCACTTAGCTGCTAAACAACCTCTAAACTTTCAACAAAGTACATTCTCTTCAAAACATAATTGGATGCCGATTTGCTTATTCTACTAGCATTGAGTTTGCTCAGAACAAATACATTGTGCATAATGATATGCGACTACTTTGGAATTCTTTTGAAAACTTCACATTTTAGCCAACATTGAAGTGGGACACTAATACAAATTACAAAGAAATAAAACAACAATGCTGATATGTCATACAGCTTAAAAGGGTAGCTATCCACTATCTTGCCTCACTCGCCTAAAAGATATCTAAAGCTTCAAGGTGTATGCATTAAAGTAAAGAACTTCATTATAATAACATAAACTCTCCCAAACTTAGTTGCGTCCTATAAATTGAAAAGACAGAATGACAAAATTCATTCATGAGTCTCAGTCCCAATTCAGCAATCTAGCATTGGCAGCATCCGAGGTTTTGAACAAACGGCTATGTTGGCTTTCAGAAGGAATGGAACATGTTCTCAAGGAACATTCATCACTTGTATTGACTGCAACATATCTGAGACTGCAATGACAAGGTCACCTGATTTGATGAGATTTCTGGCCTTGAGCAACGCAAAGGTTCTATTGAGATTGCTTTCCATGTCATCTGAGAAGCTCAGACGGAAAGGTATCAAGCCCCACTGGAGATTGAGACGCCTCCGCACAGATGGAGTGGTAGTAAAAGCAAAGATTGGGCAGTCAGGACGGCATCGTGACAATAAAGATGCCATGTACCCTGTCTTCGTGTACACAAAAAGTGCATCCACCTCTAAATTATTGGCTGAAAAAAGTTTAAAGCAAGTAAAAGTAAGCACGCATCATCAAACGACCAACAAACAAACAAAACCAAAAAAAAATAAGAGTTTTTGGATTAGAAGAGACTGAAAATTACGAGTGAAAGAAGAGTTTTAACTAAGCAGTCAATAATCATTATATAGTGTTTCAGATATGTGAAAACTATAAATTGTGAACTCCTCGTCAAAGAAAACTAACGGTCAAATATAGGATAACTCTCTTAAGTTATGGTAAAAAAATGGATAAACAAGCCTCGTGTATTATGGTTTTAGGCTCATTACTTTGATTATAAAACTTAAATATTGGAGAGCTGTGTTGCGACCTATAAGAAGTAATTTAAATTCGAACAGTATATACACCGATGCAACAAATCAAAACTAATATGCCACAGTTTAAGTGATAAAATGTAAATGGTAAGATAAAAATAAGGAAAAGAAAGCAAGTTTAAGGCTTAAAGACTGCTTACCCATCTTAGCAGCAGAACTGCAGATTTCTTCAGATATTTTTTCTGAAAAATAAGACCCAACAGATGGGAGCAACATAGCTTCATAGCGTTTCTCTTCCCTCCACCACTTCTCAATTCTCAAACTGACACTCCTTAAAACAGTTAAGGCCTTCTCAGGGTACTGGCCCATGGCTGACTCACCAGAAAGCATCAAAGCATCAGCCCGTTGCCTGACAGCTTCAGAAACATCTGCAACTTCAGCTCTTGTAGGTGTAGGGTACTCAATCATGGATTCAAGTAATTGAGAGGCAACAATAACAGGCTTATTCAATTGCCTGCACAGTTGAACAATCCTTTGTTGAGCAGATGGAACCTGTTCTAAAGGTATTTGAGCACCCAAATCTCCTCTTGCCACCATAGCTCCGTCTGCTGCTAGAATGATCTCTTCTAAATTCTTCAATGAGTCAATACTTTCTATCTTTGCAATGACAGAAATATCACTGCATCACCAGATTCATCACATTACAGTTATGTCAATCTCAACTCTCAATATTAGCGGATATTAAAAAATATATATAATAAAGGAAAAATTAGAGTATAAAATTGCTAGGATTGTTGGTCTTTGCATGATTAAAATTAAAGGAAATATTACAGATGCACAGAATTCGCACCGCTTTGTCTCCCAACAAGTGTCATGTGCAGTATTTTTTCATAACCATATTTGTTTGCACTACCCAGCAGTTATTTTTTCTTTAAAATAAGCTGTCTGAGATTTTTGGAGAATATTTGGGACTGTTCTGGGGGTTAACGTCAGTTCCACTTTATTGATTTCAGAGGTTTTGGCTTGTGCAGAGGATAAAATTGTGTGGCATTGTATTGTCTTAACAGTTCTATGGCGTTTAAGGAATGATAGTATTTTTAAGGACATTTGTTCAGTTGTATGGCTCTAGACTTCATTTGGGACCTAAGTTGTTAATTGCAGGTGATAGCACCACTACAGTAGCATCACATTGGATCTTAGTGTTACGACCACTAAACCCAAACATGCCCTAAATTTAAGATTGCCTAGGCAAGTTTTGGTGGCTTAGGAGGGCCTGGGAGAAATGTCAGATGAAAACCCTGAGTGCCTCTTCTCATTTTTGCACATCTCTTCTCTATGACCCTATGTACCATGCCTTTCATCATTAGCCACTGCTCTCTGGTGACTTCCTGGCCACAATCTGGTGTTTTCCAGTGAACTCCTTATCTGTCCCCTGACTCTGCATTTTTTTTATAAGTGCTCTGTTTCCCCTTTGTTGTCACTTTTCCTGCAGGTAATTGATGTTCTCAACTGTCTTCCTTTTTTTCTCTTCTCCTTTAATGTATCTTGTTGGTTTCTGATTTTTTATTCTTTCTTTTATTTGGTGTCAGTCCTAATCTGAGTTTTTTGCATCAGCTGTCTCCCAACTGCCCAAACTCTTTACTTTTTCTTAGTTCTGTTGTTGCTACCTTTTATTATTAATTACGAATGTAATGAATTTTCATTCTTTTATATTTAAGAATTTACATGTATATGGTATAAATTATATAATTTATATACAAATTCTAAAATAGTGGTTATCCCACGAATGCACTATTGTGCCACTGTTTGAGATTTGATTACTGTGTTTGGGATAGAGGGCGCAAGAGCATCTCCAATGGGAGATGCTTCCAAAATATAGAGTTGCTTCAAGCAACTTAATCATTGAAAGGTGCTGACATGGCAGTGAAAGTTGCTAAAAAAATGGAGCTACTTGTACAAGCAACTCTTGCTTACAAATAAAAAATATTATCTTAATAAATATTATTATTTATCATAATCAAGTCTAAATATATATATATATATATATATATAATAATGAGTTGCGTGGAGTTGCTTAAAACTTCTTCTACAAGAGGAGAAGAAGATGAAATGGCCCTGTGAGACCAACTACTTACATTTTCTAATATGGGAATCAACTCACGGGGGTCGCTCTCATTGGATATGCCCTAAGGTATTCTGGTCATGGTGTTTCTCTTTCAGACATGCACAGAGATTGGAGTGTTTCCAATGAGAGTTGCTTAAAAATAAAACTATTATTTTAATGTGGGTCCCACACTTTGAAGAAAGTTGTTTATAAATTGTAGAGAGTTGTTTATATAAACAACTTTACTCAATTTATAAGCAACTCTCTTTAATTAAACAATTCATGTGTAGGTTGCCAAAATAGAAACTTTAGTGCCTTCTTGGTTTAGGTATAAATCACTTGCCAAAATAGCTAACTGTGTGTTTGGTTTCGCATCCATCCTCCCACTAGTGCATTTTGAGGTGATATTTTCTCAACACATTCAACATTACTACAAATAGGCACTAAATCAGTATATAGGTCCACAAAAAAGGATAAGGGCAAGTCCAATCCAAAAATTGATAGTCAGACAGATTTGGAGGTGATGAAACATGGATATAAATCTAACAGATACAAAGATACAACGGAGATGAAAGTGAATCTGATATAATTTTATCATTCATAGAACTCTCTCAATTGTACTACTTGTTAACTTTGATTTCTTAATATAACAAAAATGGTAAATAATAAAAGTACTCTGGCCAATGTTGATAATAGTTTCAAACAGAAATATTTAATGAAGGTTCGGTGCATACCTATCACGAGAGCGTGCAGCAATGTAGCTTTTAAGATGAGTAATAACTTCAGCAGACTTGACAAATGAAATGGCAATAAAATCAACACCTTCAGCAATACCAAAATCAATGTCTAACCAATCCTGCATATGGAAAATCAGATAAATGAATTAAATTATATGGAACAGATCTCCCTTAAAAGGAAATTTTGCTTCAATACATGAATCACCTGAAATCAACATGAATGGTTAAAAGAATAAAGCCCACAAAATTTGCATTGATAATTATTACACTTTAGAAATCAAATATTCACAATGCACCATGATAAATCACTTAACATCACCATATGCAATGCAAAGTTAAAAATTTTTAAGGTCTTGGACATGGTTCTGACCTTAAAGATGGTTGTAGATGGTGTCTACAAAGAATTCCAACCAATGGATGGTTATGACCAAGGTATAATTTGAGTGAAGTGTAACCAAGTAAGATGTCATCAGAGTCCGAGCTACCCTGATAATGGCTCTTGGGATGGTGCTATATGATAGAAAATTGGTTATTACAAAATGTTTAAGTTCCAGATTGAGAAGTTTCGGATGTTTAGTGGAATATTTAAGTACTTGATTCTCCCCCTTTAACAGATTTCTTCTAAGGGTGAGTTCTTCAAGTGTTTGGGTATTTATCAATATGTAAGATAAAAATACTCAGACAACGGGGCTCTAATTGCAAGGGAAATTGCAGGTATAGAACCTATATGAAATAAGACCTATCCAAGAAGGAAAACTTATCTGCCTCGAGGCAACAGCCATTCCAAACTATCTAATGATTGCCTACCTCATCCTCCCCCTCCTTCCATTATATCTAAGGCAGCATCCAACAAATACAGTTTAGAATCATCATAAGTTACAACTAACATGTAACTCCATTGTTAGATCACTGGCTCTACATGATAATATCTATTCTAAATTCCTAATCTAATTGTTTTACTAATATTAGCAATAAGAAAAAGCAGTCCAGACATATGTCCTTGGATGTCATTTCTACATACAATTTGTCGGGGATAAGAACTCATTGTACTTATCTTAAACTTCAAACATTGATTCAAGACAAAGATCACAAATTCTGGATATTTAGGGTGAATTTGAGTAAACAGCTTAATTAAACACTTATAAAAATTGTTTATTCATCATGTAAGCACTTGTATACAAGTTGATTCTTTAGTGAAAGAGGAAATAGGATTAAAATGTTATTTTATAAGCTATGTTTTATAGGAAATAAGCTGGAAATAGGTTATAGACATAACATGCTATTTTAGTTTACTCAAGCACTTACAAAAGTGTTTATGTCATAAAATAAGTCTAAATAAACTATGAATAAACTCTCCCAAAAATGCACTTAATCAAGAGAAGTGCTACTTACATATGACATGCCTAGAACCAACCAACACAAAACTATAGAATAATGATGGTACAAAAAAATATTTAGAAAGTTTAAATTAAAGCAAGAGCGTGTTTAAAGTATTTCACTCATGCAAGTGTTTTAAGTGAAAATTGAATTTATGAGATTAAGATACTAAGAATTTATCTAGGTGAGAGGCAAAGACTTTCAGGGGTAACATTATCTTTAGTAGGTATAAAAAAGAAGAAAATGCCAACATAAACAAACTTGTTATTGCTACAACTGTAATTAACAACATAATAGACTTGAGGAGTTCAAAACTAGAGAATATCAAAGTTATACTTTTATTTACATAAATCAAGAATATGAGACACTGTTTTCAATCAATAGGGATTTTCGACCATTTCTCTCTGTCTCCCATTTTCTCTACTTAACTAGACTCATTTGTTCTAAAATTCACTCTCTAAATGTAGGAATTTGTATAGTATGTCTTTACTGCCACAAAAAATGTACATGCTACGATAACCAGTTTGGAAACTCATGGAGATGTAACAAAACATTTTCCAACAACACAATCAGTGAGAGGTTCGCATAAATGGTCAACTTGGGTCGACTCCTTTTTACCTAGACATTAAGCATACTAATCAGGCAGGGGGCATATCTAAGAGTCCAAGCGTCAATGCATGTCTCTTGTGGAGAGTTTCCCACTAAGTAGGAATAACATGGAATACAAGATACCAATTAACAGTTGAAGTGAAAATTAGGAAGCATATTGCTCTGTAAGTTGCATGGTTAATGTATATGTGCTTCTACAGATGCGACACCGACACGTAGATATGGTTAAATTGAAAATTATAGGACATGGGACACGGCAACATATTATTAAAATGTATATAGTTTGTAATCTAAAAAATCAAAAAGAGAAACATTTATAAAAAAATTTCTAACAAAAGATAAAACTTCTACATTTCATTCTCATTGAAAAATACAACTTGTTAAGTCTGGTCCATCAAGAGATAAGCTAGTAATCTCAAGAATTTCATTGTCATCCAATGAAAAGCCATCTCTTGCAATATGCCACAATTTAATTTTCTCTTTGTATTTTGAAGAGTTTCTCGAGAGAAGATGAAGATTACTATTGACAAATACTAGATCTTCGTCTTTTTATGTGTTATCTTATTTCTTGTTAAATAATGTATAAAAGAGTAGATACTCTAGTTCCTTTCACAAAAAATTTTCTTTTCTATCTAAAAAGTTTACAAATTCTATATTTACTTGTCTTCTTACATCTGCATTATCAAAGTACTTTTTAAAACATTTCTTCCTTTCATGAGTAAGTTTCACGTATTGATGTTGGGTAAGTCTTTATAATTCTTGGATAATTTATAAGCTCCTCTTGAAACGAGATATGCAAAGATTATTTGTGATATTCGATTCTCTGTTTATTCTTTCTTTACTTAAAGATTTGCGCCTGATTTTTGTGCGATTTTAGTAGGAGAGAAGTGCCCGAGGAGTGGACCGGACCGTATCCTCTTCGAAGTGTCTAAGAACTAGGTCGTGCTTGGCCTAATTATGTGTGTCCGACACTGTGGTCACGTGTCCGCGGCGTGTCTGTGTCCGTGATGTGTCGGAAGTGCGGAAGTAGAGCTTTCACACCGTGTAACAAACACAGTGAGTTCTACTGCAATAAACCTTAGTATTATATCTCGATACACTCATGGTTGACGGGGTTCATGGGCACCAATTACCCAACTATGACCTTATATTGGATAACACTATCATAGTAATAGTACAGCATTGGCAAGCTTTATTTGTTTGCTAAAGGTAAAGTAAATGACAAAATAGAGCTTAAAGATATGCAGGTAAACAAAATTAGCAATAAAGAGATGCAATAAGCAAAAGGCAAAGGGGGAATAAGCAACCTTGGAAGAAATAGTAGGGAGCATGGCATTCCTTTCTCGCACTAAACTACCATTCCTCCAGAAAGTGAGATTGGCTCTCGGCAGCAATAAGCCAGGATCAGTGCAACGGCATTTAACATCTGGACCAATTTTTTCAATCACCTCAAACCTAACCATTCCTCCATCCACCAAAAGTTCGTCCCCCACTTTCACATCTGCCACATCACATCACATCACATTCCAGCAACAACCTCACAGCAGTTAAGGCCCAATGACAAAAATAAAAATAAAAATGTTTGAAGAAGTTGGCTAACCTTCGGCAAAGCCTTCATAATTGACATTGATGGTGTGTTGGGGGAGAGTCGAATCGAAGGCTCTAACACTGAAGGTCCAGATCTCACCGTCCTGAAAGCAAGAGAGTGATATTATAGAATGAGTGAGTGTTGAAGAAGAAGCAAAGATAGTGAAAAGGGTAATAAATAAGTAAATACATCGGCTTTGGCAGAAGAAGCGCCACCGAGATCACCCATGTGAATCTCGCTGCCTTCAGTGTCCATCATGATGGCGACGGCGAAGCCCTTCTCGTGGTTCAGCCGTCGGACGCGGTCGATGACCTCCTTGTGCCACTCCCTCGTGCCGTGGCACATGTTGATTCGCGCCACGTTCATGCCTCCAACGGCCAGGGCCTCCAGCTGCTCGAACCCGCACGTGGCGGGGCCCACTGTGCACACCAGCTTCGTCCTCCGCGTGCTTCGGAACCCGTTCTCCTTCAGCTCCGCCTCCGTCACGGCGTCCACCTCGATGGAGCTCGGATCGGAGGGCGGAGCAATGACGCCGTTGTTGTCAGAGACGAGGATTTCCCGGGACGAGGAGGCGCGGAGACAGGGGAGACGGCCGTGGCGAGGGAGGAGGACGGTGGGAGGGGGTAGGCGGGCGTGGGTGGGAATGGCGTTGGCGGGAGGGGCAAAGAGGCGGAGGTGGAGGGAATGGGAGACCGACATGGTGGCGCGTGGCAGAGAGATGGGAACGAGAGCGAATGGGAATTGAAGAGAAGGTGTGTTTCAACTTTCTGAGTGTTGTTGGGCGTTATTAACGGAGCTGCCTTGTCTCCAAACGGAACTGCGGAAACTACGAGGTGAGGTCTGTTCTGTTCTGTGCTCTATAAGACATGCGTCTTTTCCTTAGGGTAAATGCTTCTTTCATCTAAAGAAGGTTTGAAAGTTTACAAGCTTCAAATAATAGTTTGATTAAATGATGGTATGTAATGAAAATGTAAATAATTGATATTAATGTTATTTATATATAATTTCACTATTAAACATTATTTAATAATTTTAATATTAAATAATATCATTTTACTTATTATACATTTTTGTTTTAAACTAATAACTAAGCATAGAAAATAATTAATAAGTTGCATGTATTAGTAATAAATTATCATACTTATTAGTTTAATTTTCCTGTATATTAATAATTAAGGATAAAATCAAACAATAAATTATATATATACACATATTAGTATACATTAGTTTTAATTTCGTTTTATTTTAATATTGAATACTACTATAATGATAATTTACAATTATAGTAAACGATTGAAATTTCAACTTTATAATAATAAAAATAGTAATTTTACTAAGAATAATAGTTAATTCCAATTTATATATCTATATTCTTTCACATACCTATATACATTGTAAAGATTTCTAGTCGAAGTTTAAAATTTTAAGTTTGCCATTAGAGAAGGTTGGATTTAAAGGTCCTAATTTTATTTAATGAAAATTATTATTTATATATAATATTATTAACTACATATTAATTTTGATAATTTTAATATTAAATAGTATCATTTATTTATTACATAACTTGATTTAAATTAATGATTAAGACATAAATTAAATAATAAATATGATATATAAAATAAAACTTTCACAAACATGATGTTTGTTTAGTTTTCACTAGAAAAGTGATTTTGAAGATAGTTTATGTTTGTTTTGAAATATATTATTTTCTATTCTTCAAAACCTCTCTCACAAAACTCTAAAAAAATCGAGTATATACTAAAAATATGCTAAACTACACTAGACGTGTGCTTGGACCATATCCTCAACTTATTCCTAAACTATGATTACTTCTATTTTTGTGTATCTATTCTTTACAATGTTTGGTTAACATTGATTCACAGCATTTCTAACCATTAATTTGCATATGAAATTGAATCCTAGGCATTTTTTGTGGACATTAGATCATCACATTAGTGTACTACATACCCCTTAGATAAAGGTGAACCCCTTAAATAAAGGTGATCATGATTATTCATAATCGAGAAAATTAAACAAGAACAAATATTGTATTCTTTTAATGAGCTTTTTGTGAAAATTAGTTAAATCATTCTTTTGTTCACTCAAAAATCAAAATGAGAAATTTTCATTGAAATAGTATATTTAGGCTTCTTACATTCTAGTAAATATTTATGAAGATACCATATGTATAATTATAACAATAGGAGGAAGTACAAACATAAACATTTAACATGTATTATATATTCTTGCAAGAGACCGGTTAGCTTCAGCAACAACAAAGTCTTTTGCAATTGCTCCTCGATCGCTCTCTTTGTTCACTATTTGTTGCTACTCTGATCACTCCAAAATCTACCATCCCTAGAGGGGGTTACTCCGACGCTCAAGTAAGTTTAGGGAAGGTGATTTATGTCAGAGTTTAGAAGTACCTTATTTGTGGTGATTGAACACATATTTATAAGTGTTGTAGTGGGCCTGGAGTGTTCAGGTCCAATGGGCTTGGGCCCAGTCTGTTATGATTTGCTATGATTTTGTTATTGTTCACTGTACTTACCTTGTACGTACCTTCCTCATATCTCGCAAATGGGATTGTCATGTGTTAGGTGGTTGGTTTGCCTTGCTCGTTCATGCTAATAGCACAAGTCATGACATTTCGGGATATTAACGAATATGGTTATCGGTCGGAATGCTCATCTCGGTCAGTTAGCTTGGGAACTTCGTAAAGGGTGGACCATGTAAACAATTAGTTCATGTGTATGGTTGACCATATAGTACATATTGCTTTCAGGAAATTTTTAAATAAAATTTGAAACAAAAAAAATTAAGCATAGATAGTAAGTGGATGATGTGTCCTTCGTTAGACACCAAATCGTGGAACGTTTTACGTGTGTCATGTAGTTCTCTCACAAATCAAAACCTCCTCAAACTTGCACTTTCACGTGTTTCTTCAAACATTTAGAAATTTGAAACCACACTCTCCCTCTCGCTCCGCGTCTCTTCCCTAATCCCAAATGCAAAACTCCTTGTGTTGTGCTCTGAATCTTCTCCTTCATACCACAATCTACACATTGCTTTCCTCTAGCTTTGCTTGCAAAATCACATCACGTTTATGGCTTCAAGTTAGTCTATTTGAAGTTAAGTTATGCAATCTCACATGTGCACCTTACTTTTCTATGACCCCGCTTACAACCTGGCATTACGATTATGGATTCAACTTATTGTACTTAGGGTAAAGTTCTTAACTTTTAAGTTTTAAAACGATATTATCTTTTAGTGTGTGTTTCTCTCTATCATTTTGCACCTCACTCTCCATTTCTCTTCCTTCAGACAAAGATTTACACCTTCGGATGCACCTTCCTTCGTAACTTTCCATGTTCATAGGTACCTTCCTTCATGACTTTTCCATGTGCATAGGTCAAGTCTCAGACTCAAAAATTGGTTTTTCTATTCTTCTACTAAATAAAATGTTATTTTACATTTACGGTTTGAAGCTTGAGACAAGGTAAATAAAATCTTAATGTTTAGATTTATTAATAATTAATATATAATTAATGTTTATACATTTTGATATGCAGGATAGAGGAAGTTACGAAAAGTTGATTTGTTATGCCTTATAATGAGATTATAGGCAGATACATGCTCCATTGTAGTGGTTGGAATATTGCCCTGTCAGGAAAACCTTTACTTCTTCATTCTTGAGCCCCATGCCTATTTTTATGTTTGGTAAAGTGTGTCTCTTATACATATTTAAATGCTATTAATATTCCGACTTTAAATGCTTGGTGATTTATGAAGTTTTAAATTATTAATATTTAGACTTCTCCTGATTTAATTCATATAATCACAAAATAAAATAAAATAAAGCTTCTATATGAGATGAGCTTAGGGACGAGTCACACAACTTTTCAAATCATCTATTCATGTGTAACAAATGATCATTGCAAATTTAAAAACATAACAAATACCACACAAAAAGAATGGTAAGCTAGAGAGTCTTAAAAAAATGTATATTCATAAATTAAATTTCTATCTCAACCAAACTACAACAAAGTAGGCTTTCACAATTCATCCCATACATCAGATTGTCATTATCACATCTTTAGAATAACTTATATATATATATATATATATATATATATATATATATATATGTGTGTGTGTGTGTGTGTGTGTGTGTGTGTGTGTGTGTGTGTATATTGACTCACATGCAAAGATATTGGACTCTCTACTTCTGGAAGACTCGTGCATTGAGTTAGACATAGACGTTTGCACTTGTCGTATACCATTTCATCTATTTCAATCAGTTCATATTTCAAACCTCAGATATGATCCGTTCTAATTAGTTCAATATTTTGAACCTCAGATACAATTCTCATGTGCAGAGGATTAATCCATATGTCATATTTCGATCATCTCATATTTCAAACATCGAACATGACCATATGAACCTCCTTCAACTATCACTGCCTAGTAATCTTCATCTATATGATTCCAATGTACTGGTGAAATTAGGATACCTCTCTAGATCAAATCCCCAAACATTGCATATTCTAACAATCTTAAAATGGGTATCTCCTTTCTTGAAGATACTATGTCTCAACCACCATTCCATATATCATTCACAAACATCGATACTACATCATATCATACATAAACCATCATTCAATTTAATTCAAATTCATCTAATTTATACTTAATAAAACAAGTAATTACAATATCTATTAAAGCACATTCAAAATAGTTTCCCTTACCTGTATAGAGTATAAAACACTCAAAGGAGTTCAAAAAAATCTAAAATCACGGACAAACTAACATGCACCAAAAGCTCACCAAAAGCTTCTAATCAATTACAAAGACAATGAACCAACATGGACTTATTCTAAATGCCTCAAAGGGCACATGCTCACTTGAATCGAATGAGATTCATCTTATTTATATTTCAATAAAATATTACTTATCTCCTTTATTTTATTAAAAAATAATATATTAGTTTAAATTTAACTAAAAATTAATGTTTTAAAATATAAACTAAATATTTTTTTATCAATAAAATGAAATAATTTAATTGTTGAAAAGTTACATGTGAGATTTTTTTAAATGATGTTTGTATATTTTTAGTTTTAAAATAATAATTCATGTATCTTATATTATTAATAAAATAATATTCATATTCTTTGTTTTATTTATATTTATACTTTATTTTTAAAAAAATATATTTAAACTTGCATTAAAATTATATATTTAAATATATAAAAATTTAATCATATATTTATAATTATTCATTCATTGTTATATTGAAACATTTTTCTATAAATATGTTATTAAAAAGTATGGTGTTGAATAATAATATATTAAAAAGTATATCAAGAAAATATGTTGTTAAAAATGGATGAACAATTATCTTTACTTAAAAAATTCAGTTGCATTCCTAATGTGCTTGAAGTGTGAGTGAATTTGCATTCCCATGTGAAAACTTGAACCAAATCTAAGGACAATGGTTTATATTCTTAAACTGGATCCAACTTAAATAAGATATGAGGTTTGAAGGAAATTAACTCAACACAACACTTTCTCCTTTGTTTTAATAATATTTTTCTTGTGTATTTCTAACACTATATTAAAAATGTGTAATAATTGATAAAACTTACTATGTGCTCCTAAACTTCTTTGATTCAATTAAAATTAAAAAGTTGATTCAATTAAACATAAAAAAATGTGATTATATTTTTAACATAAAAAGTCAACTTCATGATAAGAACTTAAAAATAAAGTTGAAATTGTTTATTAATTTTAGTTGAAAAGCCTTCATAGATAAAAGAAATCGTTTGTCTAAAAATTAAATTTATTCAAAACCATTTTTATTGATTTTAGTTAAGAAAGAACTAGTTAAAAGTTTTAGTTTATATATGTAGAAAATATATTTAACTCGACTTTTTCTACTTTATTTTGGTTGAGTATACATTGTTGTACATATTTAATATATTTATTTTATCTTTCAATAAACAATAATCTTACACATTTAACTTTTATTTTATTTTCTATAAATAAATAATATATTTTTTATTTATTTAATATAACACCTCTACTTCACCATACCATTTACACACTCACTATCTGTTCAATACAAACCTCCAACACTTTTTAACTCTTCATTTCACTTCTTATATATCTGCAATCACTTCACCATCCTTTTATTAACCTATCCACACTTAATAATTTAAGGATCTCATTGTTGCTTTCATTACTCCAATTAGAATTAAGAAAATGAGAGTGTATGGACATACATGGAAGACATTCAAAGATAATAAGACAGTGTTTGTAAGATAATGTTCAGTTTGAAAAATAAAAAATAAAAAGAAAATAATTATTTTGACGAATTTAATGTAGTTCTAAATCAGATGCTCTCCTTAAATTTGTATATATGATGATTTTGTTAAAATAATCCGATATATATATATATATATATATATATATTAATAATTTTAATATATATATAAGTTGCATGTAAAATATTAATATAAAATAATTTTATCAATTTGTACAAAATTTATTAAAACTATTAATTCTAAAATTGTACATATATCTCAAAACTCTTAAAAACAAATATAATATTAAAGTGATAATAAAATAAATAACTATGGGAAAGAATACAATATAAAATATTATTTCTTACCAAATATAGAATTAATAAACATTAATTATAAAATCACACTTGTAGTACAATTTTAGAAGTATTAAGATCCATATAAAATTAGTTTCAAAATTCTACATATATAATTAATATAATTTTAGACATCTTAAAAACAAATTTATAATGGTATAAATAAATTTATAACAACAAATATAAAATCAGTTAACAACAAATTTTATGATAGTTTACAAAACATGAATGTGTATTACTTTACCATAAAAAAAATACATGTTTTAAAACATATATATTTATCTGTCATGAAAGATATGTGGAAGAATTTTGATAAAGTACATGTTTTAGAACATACATTTTAAATGATATTTATATATCTCAGGAAAGATACATGGAAGAAATTTGATAAAATAATGTTTTAGAGCTGCAATTCATTTGGCTACCATATAGAAACTACAAGATGTATTGCTAAGAAATAATTTAGATACCATATATTTTCTTTGTCTTCTCATTTATGGTTAATGCTTTACTTTGCATTTAGGATTTAGGGTAATGTAAAAATTTGAATAATTATTATTTTAGTTAAGGTTATTATGTTTTCGAATATTTTTCCATGACTGTGTAAGAGAGTAAACGTATAAAAAAAATAAAAAATTACCAGAATAAAATTATAAGAAACAGATTAAACTAGTTAAAATATAATTAACCTTTACTGTTAATAATTTTATATCTATTCCTTTTATATATCGAAATCATTTTTTATTATTAATTTAAAAATTTAGACGATATTTTATTTTGATTTTCATATTTTTTTTACCTATTTTGTTATTTTAATTTTAATTGATAAAATAAAAAAATATAGTATTATAATTTTTCCAGAAAGAAACATAAATTATTTTTTAGTTTTTTATTTTTTTTTCAAATATTCTTTAAATTATTTAATATGATAGTTTTCAAACATAATCATTTTATTAAAAAAATTATAAATTTTTAATTTTTAAAATAGAAATTTATTTTCAATATTTTTTTCATCTTGTTCGTTTTTAAATAAAATGTGTTATGGAGATAAAAGGAACTTAAATTAATTTTTAAGAATTACTTTTACATAATTAGTATTATAATCTTAATCTAATTACTAAAGTTAATATAAATTTATGTTAAATTGAAGATATTTTAATAAGTTAAAATAATAATAATAATAATAATAATAATAATAATAATAATAATAATAATAATATATATTGAGACTGATATTAGAATGAAAATGGAAATAAAATAAATATATAATCTCATTTCCATATTTAATTTAAAAAATTAGAATATATATATATATATATATATATATATATATATATATATATATTATATATAAATTAAAATTAAATAATAAAAACTTAAAAAAATATATAATAAATATAAATAATTTTTTCTTAATATATATAAATTA
>Ga0099825_1001322_pt1 | contig 31213 bp, 14 predicted proteins | sample SiratroredBW_FD_76838 | JGI IMG/M metagenome (GOLD analysis project Ga0099825, IMG submission 76838) | Root nodule microbial communities of legume samples collected from California, USA - Siratro red BW | ecosystem: Host-associated > Plants > Roots > Nodule | place: USA: California | collected...
ATTTCAAAATAAAATGACAACCGGATGACACCCCCATCCGGTTGTCATTTAAAAAAAATTCATTTTATTTGGAAATGACAACCGGATGGCATACTCATCCGGTTGTCATTTTGATTTTGAAATAACAACCGGATGGGGCTGTCATCCGGTTCTCATTTCCAAATAAAAATGACAACCGGATGGAACCCATCCGGTTCTCATACATCAAATCGGAAAATTTTTCTGTTCGTCGTCGACAACGCCTAAACCCCAAATCAACTACTCTAATCAGCAATATCACTTACTAATTGCTAATAAACACCAAAAATTACTTACTTATTTCTTGTTTTAAGGATTAATTAAAGATTTGGAAACAGATGAAGTTAAAATGAAACCCAGATGGGATGTTATCTGGTTCTTATTTTATTTTGAAATGACAACCAGATGACATACTCATCCGGTTGTCATTTTTTTTGAAATGTGAACTGGATGGGGTGCCATCCGGTTCTTATTTTTTTGTCCGTATGAACCGGATGGAATTAAAAAATTTGTATTAGGATGCAGGAAGCGTGTATTAGGGTGCAGGAAAGAATTATCAGAAATCTATTTTTAGCGAGAATAACAATAAAAATATCATATTTGTGCAATGTGCATCACTAGTAAGATATGATGTCTTCAACCCAATTTCACCCATAAGATCACTTTCACACACAATCCTACTAATTTACTAATTTAGCCTCTATAAATAAAATATATTTATTTTAACTCTCACTGTTATTTTTTATTTTGGCAAATCTAAAAATTAATTAATTACAAAATCAAAAACCATGAAACAAATTTACTCGAGACCAAAACTAAAATCTAGAAAGAACAAATATTATAATTGGTGTAACGTGTATCATTGGTGAGATGCCATGTCAGCATGTTCCATAGATTTTCACAAATCTGACCAATGTGACACACACAATCCTTTACAAAAAGTGCAGAATTATCATCAGAAATGAGTGGCTATGTTTGTTACACACCAAACATTTTTGGACCACAATTTTATACCCCTTTATGCTAGAGGGAGTGCTGTTGTGAACTGCATCTCTCTCCTTGTGGCCATGGCAACTCTGCACTCTCTTGCATTGTCCTCTCCTTTCTCCAACTCACTTCACAAACCACGTTCATACTCAGGTACCATCACCCTCTTCCAGCCTGGCTTCTCTATCACTTTTTCCATTTTTCTATGAAATGTGAGTCTCAGATGATTTTACAACTAAGGCTGATAAAATTATGTTGGACAATGTATGTTCTCCTACTGAATTTGATAATATTTGTTAGTTAGAAAAGAAGTTTTTTTGCTTCTATTCATCATGCTTGGGGACTCAACATAAAGGGGTTCATCTAAAGTTTTTATAACTGAAATCAATAGTATTATTCGAATTTATTTTGCAAGGTTAAGACCTTTGAATAATTTTCAACTCAATATGGTTTGCATCTGGTATTGTAGGAGGCAAAATAAGAAGATTAACAAAAGGAGGTGGCATTGCATTTTTTTCTTGAAATTCTTGATATGATGCTTCATTTTTCATTGTACATTTTAGTACAATTTTTGAAATTTTAGATTTCAAACTTCTATCCATTTGATATAGTTTCTGCTTTACCACAAAACATTGATGGACCAAACTGTGTCATGTTCTTGAAGACATGCTAAGAGGTCAAATATTGCTTTGCCTAATTCCAACCTTTTCTTAAGCAAAAGGGGGGCTTTTGGTGGTATATTTTGACTGGTGATATTCCATGTTGTAGTGAAAATTGACAGTAAAACCAAGAATCTACAATTCTTAACAGAACAAACACTTTTCTAATGCTGCCAAGTGTATGATGTAATGTCAGAAGGCCTTTAGTTTCAAACTGCACTGCACCATTCTATGTTTAAGGCTGTGAATATGATACCCTCTTTGTTTATGCAGTTCCATCTTCAATTGTCCATCAAAGTACAAACTCCTCATTCAATGGTCAAACTTTGCGCATGCCATGTTTGAGGTTACCTATGCCAACACAAAACACTGCCATGCACATGCCTGTTATCATGATGAGCAAACCAAAGATACAGTTCATCCAGGGAACTGATGAGCAAACAATTCCTGATGTGAGGCTGACCAAGTCAAGGGATGGAACAAATGGCATGGCTATCTTCACATTTGATCAACCTTCAGTTTTCGATTCTTCAGGTGAAATTGGTGATATCACTGGATTCTACATGATTGATGAAGAAGGAGTGCTTCAGTCAGTGGATGTAAATGCTAAATTTGTGAATGGTAAGCCCTCAATAATTGAAGCCAAGTACGTAATGCGGAGTCCAAGGGAGTGGGATAGATTCATGAGATTCATGGAGCGATACTCTAATGCAAATGGCTTGCAATTCATCAAAAAATGAGTTCATGTTCTAATTCTGCTCTTCTATTCTTTTGCCCTTTGTCAACAAGTTTGTTTTCTGCGATATAGTTGATCTGCATGTATCTTCAATTTGCATACTCATGTCTTTTCTGACACCAAGATTTTATGAAATTTTGCTTGTCCTGCACCTGTGTACCTACCATGTAACCAATTTTCTATAGGCAACTTGGAAAGTTCATCTTTCAATGACTTTCTTTCTGTTATTCTGTTTTGAATAAACAAGAAACTGTGTCTGGAAATATACTATTCATATGTTTCCATTTAATAGCTTATCATAGATTTTATGTACTCTTTAGTCTTAAATCCAATTTTGATTTCTATAAAAATCTAATTGTTGTGTTTGATCCTCTAATTTTTATTGGCAACTCAATAACATAGTGTCAAAATTGTTCAATTTTGAAAAGTTAAATGTTAAATATGTATGTTCCTTCAGCATAAACAGGAATCTTGTTAGACCTGGATGATGATGTAGTGTAAACCACCTTTTGTGAAGTATCTTAAGTGAGTTATTCTCTTGTTGGAAATGCAAATTTAGATGAAATATAAGTGTATCATGTTTTCGACTAAATAAATAAGTAAATTGATATGTTTTGTACAAAATTACGAAATAAGTAAAAAGGTGTGTTTTGTACAAAATTACGAAATAATTGTTCCAATAGTCATGGCAGAATAAGGAATGTTACTTGTTCTTGTGGGACCATTTAACTGCTGGACTATTAGTCTTTCTTTCATTACAAAATGTTAATTTATAATATAAAGTTTTCCTTCTAGTTTATTGAATTCGTAATCTATCAGAGCTGTAACTTTTTTTTAATTTGTTAGGCAAAAACAAAGAAACAACGGAAAAGATTAATGTTGTTTGGATTGAGTAAAAGAGTGTGAAAAGTGGAAAGAAATAACGGAAAAGATTCTCCTTGATTTTATTAATGTGATAAAATAAATTAGTTTATATTTTAATGTATTTAGAAAATAATTAATAATAAATTTTTAAAAACAATTTCTTGTAAAAATTATTTTTTTAAAGTATAAATTAGAATTAAAATAAATTATTTTATAATTTAATAAATAAAAAATATATATTTTAAATAGTAGAATATTAAAAATAAATTACTTTAAAATTATTAAAATTTAAATAAATTTTATTTTATGTATTATTGAATATGTTTTTTTTAATTATTTATTAAAAATATAATTATATAGAAAATATTAACGTTTAAGAGTTGTTTTGATATTTGTTTACAACTCATTATTTTTATCATTCTACACATTACACATCTTATTTCACAAGTCTCACTCTTCTCTTCCCATCTCAGTTCTGTTCTAGAAGAAATTGAAAAGTATTATACATGAATAATAGTCAAATTTCTATAAAAGTGGCGAACCATGTCAACATTTTAAACTTCCATGGTTTATCTAGCTGTTTTTGATTTCTTCCGAGGACAAATAGAAAGAAATTACAATTATTATACGCTGAAAACAGAGTGCTAACAATGACAATTGCTCAGCATTGACAGCAAAACATTTCCATTAAGGATAAAAATAACATTTAGCACACTGTCATACATCAGAAAACACTAAACATCTCAAAGTACGATCATGTATTTCCTCAAACCGAATCTACACGTCAATACAGTTCGTTTCACATATAAAAGAAATTATCAAAACCTTTGTCGTGTCCATACGTTTTCTGCTACCGACTGTTTATTGGCCGTTTAAAGTGATATCCATTGGATACAGTATTATGTAATAGGGTGGAATTTCATATTTTAGTTAATCAAATCCTAGATTTAACCAACTACCAATTTTTTTACCTAAAATATAGACACGGGAATTATACAGACCAGAAAGCATCTGGCGTGGAAAGAAAAATTCTCATACATTTCTCAAGTTGCTTCTATAGGTAGCTAAACAATGCAGGTGCATTCAGCAAAATTAAGTAACCCAATATACTAAAATGAATGTATTTAACCATGAATAAGGAAATCAGACAATCGAACAATGCAAAAGTAGAAAATAGTAGAACGTTTACTCAACTGAAAATGATCAGATATCTCAACAATTTTCAAGTGTGTGTGTGTGGTGGGGAGCCGATGCACCGGAGAAATGATAGTTCAACTGATCTATCCGTGACTTCAATGGTTAAACTTGTTTGGGTTTACCATTAATTGTAATAAATGTTTATATTTCCTATATGAATCAAATGAATGAAACTATTACATGAAAGGAATTATTAAACCTCCCAAAGCATTCTACAAACCACTGAGGAGTGAGGAGAATACACGAAGCAGAAATCAGAAAAAATCTATAACACAAGAATGTGTAAAACAAAGAATATGCCTCCATATCGGGGGTTTCACTGAGGAAACTTGTTCAATATCCTCAGAAATGTTCAGCAGTAAGTTCACAGCAAGACCTAATAATAATCTGTAAGTCCTCCCCAATTCAAAGCATTTCGAAGTCTGCATTGAGCCTAAATGCAGCACCCTGCAGTTCTTTTACCCTTTCTTCCCTTTATGATTGATTTACTTGCTCATTCTTCCAAGAATGTTTTGCAGCTGCAGCAGAGGAATCGTTGGAATCTCCACTACCATCCTTTGGTTTGGAGAAGAAAGGATCCCATTCATGAGGTCCTACCTCATGCTCTCCCTCAGGCAACAAAGCGTATTTCCAACTGTTCTCCTCAATGAAGCCCTCATCTGTGCGACCTTCAATGATATCCTTCCTTAAATTTGTAACCTTGTCAATCACTGCTTGCACAGCAACGTCAAAAGCATCTTTAAGAGTTTCTAATTTGGAGCGAGGATCAGCATATACTAGTCTTGGAATGAGACTAATGACCTCTTCTCTCATGATCTTCACTTGTTCAGGAGGTATGTCACTAAGCCTTTCCTCTATACTGATATTCCTCTTCCGGATATCATCCTCTGGAATGAAGACAGAATACTTGGTGTAATTCTTGGGAAGATGCCAAGTATACTGTGTATAGGCTGAACCAGGATGGAAGAAGACAGGTATACAACCAGCCAACATTGAGTCAAAAGCAGATCTTCGTGTGTACGAATCACCCTGGGGTTGCAAGCAGAAAAGCGAGCTTTGAAACATCTTCATTATGCTGCCGGGAGAATGACACTTGCTTTCTCCAAAATCACATTCCAACAGCTTACAAACCTTTGAATTTCTACATTGATCAATTAACTGACCCCTGATTGATTTGGGGTTACCAGGACGAGGAGCACCAGCAAAGGAGAAAAGCCATTTCCTATCTAGTTGCCTCATTCTATCCTGCCAAATGAACACATCATCATCCTTAGCAGGGTGGAAGTAAGTAGGATAAGGAATCCCAAAATCATTGGCATTCCAAGGACTAGACTCAACAACAAGCATGGACATATTCTTAGCCGCTGGCAAAAACAAAAGCTTATTGCCCCAATCTGATTCTTCCTCAGAAAGCCTCCTGAAATCCCACGTTATCCTTCCCGCAACAAGAAAATGGTCTCTGCCATTCATCCTGCTCCACTCCGGCCTCTTCATGAGCCAGTCAACCAGATCAAGCGAAGCAGCATCCCTCATGGAAATATTATAGCCCCAAAGATAGCGAGCAATGTCAAATCCTGCATAGAAGGGTACAAAAACCGCAGCAGCAACAGAGGAATCATTGGTCAAGCATCCATACTGCTTCATCCGATTGCTGAAAATAACATCAACAGCAAACTGATTGGTGGCATACCAGCCAGTATTAGAGAAGACCCCTTCAACATTCTCAAGGGGGGGACCAAGGCCAGAATTGGTGGTGAACTTGCACATGTTAGTCCAAAGACTCAAACTTCTGCACTCCTTGAGCATATCCTCGTTGAACCTGGAGGGAAGGTCATGCACATAAATGTACCTCCCCCCACAGGGATCACTCTTGTTTTCAGCAGCTCTCATTGCTGCCATGAAAGGGAAACTCTTTTCAGTGTGACGTGGCACCTCAGAGTGAGGGGAGCGAATCTTCCGAGGAGGGGCCTGCACTTGAGGGGAATCCATTACATGGATGGGGGGAGGTTGGTAATCAATGGAGGGAGGTGTTGTGGATAGGGTTGATTGATGATCAACATCAACATGAGTGTTGTAATTAGTCTTGGTATTGGTATTGGTGTTATCTTGTGCAAGAACCACAAAATGGAAGTAGAGGAGCAAGAACCAGAAGAAAGCAGAGAGGGATGCCAAAAAGCAGAGGCGGGAATTCTGATTCTTGGGTGCCCCCTTCTCCATTTGGTCAGAGCGCCTTCTCATCGCATTGCAATTGAAAACCGTTCACTCAATCAATTCATAAATCACAAAAACCTAAACCTAACAACAAAGATTTTCTGATCACTGACTACTGAGTAATCTGAGAGCTCAAAAGAACCAAAAGCAATGTGAAATTAATGAAATCAACAACGAGTGTTAGCACTTAGCAGAGAGAGAAAAGAGAAAACAGGATTTGAATGGGAGAGGAATAGCAGTGTTTGATTGAATTTGATGCTCCGTTGAACGAGATTTGGCAGAAAGAAAGAGAGGAATCTAGAATTTGAAGGAGTCAATTTTTTCAGAGAGAGAGAGAGAGAGAGGGTGGCGCAGGTTAGTAACGTGCGCTGGGGCTTGTCTCGTATGTCGGTGTCTCATAGGATTGGGACGCGTAGGGTTGATGAGAATGTGAGCATGTTCCCATCATTGCATGAATCTGTTGTAATAACTCGGCATTTATTTATGTTTTCTTCCTCTCGACAATTTTATTATTTTTTTCCTATTTAAATTTGTTTTTCTATTTTGAAAAACTAAGATCATCCTTTTAGGGTTTCCTTTCAATAGAAAAGGGGGAAAGAAATGGTTTTTCTGAATGAAATGATCATGAGCATTAGGCAAATTGGTACCTTTTGGACTTTGAAAAGCCTCGTTTTGCTCAAGGCTCATTTCTTTTGCTTTGTTTTTGTAATATGTATTATTGGATGAAGTTAATTTTTTGGATTTGCATTGTATTATATTATTCAGCCCCGCTAGTATATTAGGGCTATCTTGGTTTCAGCAATTCTCATGTGTGCATGACAAAACTTAGATGCTGTAAGTCTGTTTATGATTATTTTAAGTTATATAAAATAATATAATTTCCAAACTTATATAAATGAAAAATAAATAAATAAATGAGATTAATACGGAAAAGGGGGAGAATGAGAAGGCATCACGTCAGTGTTGATTGGCGCGGAAGGAGTCTTGACTGGCGCCGCCCGCAATCACGCAAAATCCAGCCGACACCTAAATCTATTTTTTCAATACAACCATTATGCATTAATCATATTTATAATAGTGTGTTTAACGAGGAAAATATTTAATTTTTTTATTGCAATTGTAAGTAATTACTTATTACATTTTCAATTTTCTATTTTAATGTATAATTACATATTATTATATTTTCTCTTTTTACTATTATAATTGTTTCCTTTTTATATTAATTAAATTAAAAATATAATTAAAAAACTATATTATCTTAAAATTTAATAAGTGATAAATATAAATAAATAAATTTTTTATTAAAAAATCATTAATTAGAAGGAAAAAAAGAGAATAAGTGACAACATTGACACTATGTCTTTATTAGTAATTTAGTAGCTGAAAAATAAAGATAAAATAAATCATGAAATCAGAACTTTCCTTTCAAATTAAATTATAGAACTCCATTTATTAATTTTCACTTATAATAAACAGACGAAAGTGTTCTTAAATCCTTCCTCCATCCAATAATTCTACTTTAACAACAATACAAGTAGTTTTGAAAGGAGAAATATAATTATTTTGTCGAATTGGAACGATGGAAAAGGTTTAAAATTCATAATTAGTTACCTTATTATACTTGTATAAAAAATGAGATCAATTAAATTAAGGCTTTTCCTTACGAAAATAAAAGATATCAAGATTATTTAAATAGCAATTAAAAACCTATTAAATTTTTCGTTTTCAAATATCAATATAAGTTTCTAAATTGAACAAGATTTAATAAAAATTAAAAATAGTTCACCCTTCAACCAATCCCAAAGCAAGATACAAGTGCCACCATCGGATCCATCTAGACTGAATCAAAGAAGCTCGAAGCTTCGTGTTATATATTATTTCAACTTAACTTATTTTGGTTCCCTTGAAATTTGTATTTTTTTTCTCTCGACTGTCGAAGACAAGGTCAAGAGGGAGGTTGTTTGAGGATATAACCTGCCCACAACTAAAAAAGTGCATAAAAGAAAACACATTAGAAATGAGATATTTTTTATATGGTATAAAAACATGACTCTGAATTTGATCCTACAGCGTTTAAGTTCGGGAATCAACCAGTATCTGGATTTTATTATCAGAGTCAAACATGATCACGTATTCTACAGATTAGGAAAGGAAGATACAAAAGCCTTTCAGATCTTCTTTAAATATTGAAATGAAATGGTGGAAGTACAAGCAAGACAGAAAAATGATTCAGGATCAAACATCCAAAGAATCTTATGGCCAAGAATCTGGGGTGATTCTTTCACTGATGGTAGAACCAAATTGTGGGCCTCCTTTCCTATATGAGATAAGAAACTCAACAGGGTATCCCTTAAGCTTATGAGGAACAATTCCAAGATCATTGAAAGTCAAAGCTGCAAATTTCATCAAACAAAAAATGTGGGACAAGCGATATAAGAGACAGTTCTATAATGTCTTGGAACCAAAAAAACAGACCTCATGATTGAATTAAGGAACTTACCATTTTCTGAAACAATGGTATCTGTAGTCAAAGCCTGGATCTTATCCAGATTGATTATTTCAGGAGTAGGTAGTGGAAAGGGGACTTTGTTTAGTAATATTTCTCTCGGAGTTGCCAATGCCTGAAATCAATCATTTGATATGTAGCGTTTCACAACCACACCAAAATGCGTCAACACAAACTCTCCAAAGTAAACCAAGTATTCCTCTTATACCACGTATAAATACACAGCAAATTAACACAAATCTATCTAAGATTGCAAGTATAGATTTTAAAGTGTAACACTTTGAACAATTCTTATGAAGAATATTGACTTGTTGCATGAATGATATCCTAGTTACATATTTAATATGGAACTGGATACATAAGAGAGAGAGAATTCAATATGCATTGAACTTCATAAATGTGAAATTCCTAGAATTTGTACTTAAAATTATTTATAGATATCAAGTACAAGCATAAGTGGCTTTCCAACGGTAAGTAGACGTCAACAAATTAGAAGGAGGGTTAACACACCTTAGCAATGGGAAAAGGCAGCTTCACGTAACGCGGCCATTCTCGTATCGTTTCATACATGAGCTCTGCCTGCAATTAGCGCAGATTCAACATCATTCAACAATTTCTTCTTCCAAATCCCCCCACCCATAAAAAATAAGCACCTTTTATTTTTACAACATATGAAATATAAATATTAGCAACAAATATAAGTAGTGAATCTTGTTTAACAATTTGCGTCACTTTTCCTTTTAGTCCTCTAAATTAAAATTGTTTTTTTTCAAGTTCCTCAATTTCGAAAATGCTCTTTCTTGGGTCACTTTATCTTTTAGACCTCCGAATTAAAGATTTGCAGTCCCTGAATTTCAGAAAATGTTTTTCGTTCCTCAACACCAATGAGGTTACACTCGTTACACTTACATGTAACTGAAATAATAATGTAAAAAATCACTTTTTAATATTTTGGCTAAAATATCTTTTTTATCCCTTAATTAAGGTTAAGTTTTTTTATTCCCCCTAATTTATAATAATGTCTTTAGTCCCTCAAATTTAAAATTGATTTTTTAGTCCCTCAAATTTTAAAAAATAAATAAAAAATGAATTAGCATCTCTAATTCAAAACTAAATGAGAAACTTTAGTTCATTTGACTCCTTTACGAAAAAAAAGAAAAGTTAAGGGATGGAAGATTAAACAAAAACTTACCCATAACATCTATGTCAACCTTCTTGTTTTGTATGAATAGGTTTAAGTGACTAACTTTATGTTTTCTAACAATTTTATAGATATGTTTTACGACAATTTTAAATTTCCAAAATTTAAATTATCGGATCATGTTTTAAGATAAATTTGTTTATGATTTTAAACCCACAAAATCTATTGAGGTAAAAGGAAACATGTATTCACACATTCTAGTCATATCATAAATACTACACTTTAATCTCAATCATAAGAGGGGAGATACTTTCAAACACAGTTAAAATCGTCTTTCTCAAAGTAGACTGTGTTAATTACGTCAACAGATTTTCAACATCGTCAACTTTGAAAATTAAAATGATTTTTTTTTTCAAATTTAAGACTCAAACTCAATTGAAAATTGGGGAATAATTTTTCTAAATTTGAGGGACTTAAAAGGAGAGAAATATATTTCAAAGACGGTTAAAATTGTCTTTCTCAAATTACACTCGTGATAGATATGTCAGAAAATATTCAACGTCAACTTTGAAAATCAAAATGAACTTTTTCCAAATTAGAAAACTTAAAAACTCACTTTAAATTTGGGGATTAATTTTTTAAAAAAATTCATAGGACTAAAGAATATTTTTAAAATTGAGAGACTTATAATATCAATTTTACATTTGAGGGACCAAAACATCACTTTTAAATTTGGGAGACTATTATAAAATTTTATCAAAATTTTAGGGACTAAAAAAACTTTTGTTAAAATTTAAAAAGTGAATTTCCATGTTATTATTTTAGTGAGATAGGTCATTATTGACGTTGATGTCATTAGCCACATCAGCAATGAGTGTAACACCGTTAGTGAAGAGAAACAAAAAAAAAATTGAGATTTTAGGACTAAAATAAGTACCTTTTAATTTGGAGGACTAAGAAAAAAATAATCCAATTATGAAGGACTCAAATCATATTTAAGCCAAATATGAAATATAAGATAACAATTGAAAAGCTAAAGTAAGAGATTACCAAAAATCATATTTAAGTCAAATATGAAATATAAAATAACAAGTAAAGAGCTAAAGTAAGAGATTATCACCAAGTCATGTACAGTAAAGATATCTGGACCACCCAATTCATAAGTCTTTCCCATGCTAGTGCCGTCATCCTTCAAGACTGTAGTAAGTGCAGAAGCAACATCAACCACATAAACAGGTTGGATCCTGCAATAATAGCATTTCAGATAAAAAAAATTAAAAACAAATTCAACAGTGACAGAACCACTAACAAAACAATTTTGCACTTTGGTAAAAAAGATTGAAGTTCCAAGTGATTGCTTGATAGGTTTATACATACTTTGTGCTTCCATTTCCAAACAATGGAATAAAGCCATACTTTTTCGCAAAATGAGCCCATGGATTCAAAATCCGATCCTCTGTACCAATCATAACAGCAGGTTTCAAGATTGTGGCCTGTAGGGGTTAACATTAGAATTCTGATATTAATGATCTTGCAACGTGGTAAAGCATGAAAGTGTCCCCATAAACAACAATCCAGTGCAAAATAACCACATTTCATCTTATGAAGTCAAATGTTTTTCACTTTGTCATTTACATGAAAACTAACATGTACTTCTAATTGGGTAAAGGCTTCCGTGGGTTGCACCCAACCTGCGAACCTGCCCAACCCAATTACATTTTAGTGGGTTAGGTTGGTCATTGTGTTGGATTTTGTTTAGTACAAAAAATTATAATTGGATTGGGTAACGGGTTCATGAATTTCAAATCCAATGAATCCGACTACACAATACATATATAATTAAAAAATAATAGTTGACTAAATTTTATATTTATCATATGAATATTATTTACATAGTGTTATAAGTATTGTTGGTACCTTATAATTATTAAGAAACATTGGAAATATTTATTTTGAAATTTTTTTTCTTAATAAATTTTTTTTTTTTTAATTTTCGTTAACTTCCATCCTTCCCCTCCCCTTCTTTGAACCAAATCCACTGTTAAACGGGATAAAATAACTTTCTCACCAAATTTGGACAAGCAGCAATGTAACGATATCCAACAATCCTTTTACTTAATACTTGGGATATTCATTAATAAAACTTCAAAACCTTTCAAAGAATGAATCAATCAGTTTTCGTTTTCCATTTCTTTATAGAATAATAGAAGCCAAAAGAAAGACAGTCAACATTCAATACTAATATAACTAATGTACTAGGGTGCTTAAAGAAATATATTGCCTTGTGTCTTTGACTTCCATCATTCAGGATAACTTTTTTTGCATTCTTTGAAGAACATCAATTAATTCCATCCACAAACCTATTAAAACAAGAATATGGCCTTTTGAAAATGAATTTCCTCATGTTTAATATATCATGTGGAAATTGAGTCTACTACCCTAATTTATAAACATTCACAAATTGTGAAAGGTCCCAACTTTTCAATGCTTACGAAGAGAGAGACAGGCATTTTCACATGACAAGGCCATATGAAAATTCAACATGAGAGGATTCATTCCCTAGACTTTCTCGTTTAAATGGAAATATCTGGAGTGAAAAGTTGCTGCTCTTACATATATGATAAACTAGAAATAAATTAGTCCAGACAAATGAGAAAATTAACTGTACCTCAGGTAATTCCCTTAAAACCACTTCCTCAGCAGCGGCTTTAGTTCTAAGCATCCTGGATGGAGATGAAGCAGATGCGCCTAAACAAGAAACTTGGATAAATCTCAAGATACCGCCATGCTCTTTGGAAATCTACAACTCACAGATCAACTATACAATTAATAAAATTAAAACATTGGGTCAAGTTATGATAGGAAACCACAAACTTTAAAATGATACAAATAGAAATATTAAACTAAGCCAACCCTTGCAAGGCTCCATGTATAAGTTCACTTTATATGGACTAAATATCACAATTGTCTTATGCCACAGAATCAAGACTCAAATCAAATCCCTCAGAAATAGTTCATAAAGCTTGCAAGAAGCTCCTGAGCCAACATGAACATCTTTGAAACTTAATTAGTTTCCTCAGGCAAGCTCTCATTACTCAACCTAGCACACTGCATACCAATAAAATTTTAAATCCATTGAAAAATTGTCTTGGAATACTTCAATTACATAATTCAAATTTTATGACAGATTTCAGTATCATGATATAAGGCAATGTTTAAAGAGAACAAGGGAACACTGTCCAATATATCCCTCTACAATCTACACAACTGCAGCACTACATTTTTAGGGGAGGGGAGTAGACAGACCAACTGGACTAATTACAAAATGAGACTCAATATGCAGTTTGAGACACTGCCACACAGGACAATTTAGACATGTCTAACATTACTAGTTGACCAGAATCCATAAAGAAATAAATACTCACGAAACTTTCATGCTAAATTTGACTTTCTCTTGCTCTTTTTTGTCAAAAGTTCATGAACATCTTAAATTTTACACTTAATGTATTAATAGACCACATGAGGATACAACTAATCCATTTGCCTTTTAAGAACTAGAATGGCCATTGTTATTACAAATCAACATCAGTAAACAAGCATGAATGTAAAAAAAAAAAAAACGTTTTAAGCCAAGAGAGAGAGAATAGTGAGCTCGTGATAACTTCAAATGTTAACGTAGTGATATAGGACGACAGGCTGCCAGCAAATGTAAAATAACATACCTTAGCAAGGTTCTCAGCCATCTGATAGTGCACCTCTTCAAAGCTGTAATTTCTTGTCTCATAATCCCTTCCTGACAGCAACAAAATCAGGTACAGTGAGTGTGTGATTAAAAGATAAAAAATCGTATAGAACAAGATATTGGAACATTCAAAGAGCAAGATTACAAAACGAGACATATACCAATAAGATTGATAACAACGTTGGCCTTCGCCATCACTGCTTTTATGGAACTTTCATCCCTTGGATTGAATTTCATGGGTACAATCTGGTACATTAATCACTGGAAGGTTAGCACAAATAACAGAAGGAAATAATCGACACAAATAGCAGTATTAATTTTTCCATTCCAACCAAAACGACTGAGAAGGAAGAAGAGGACTCTACATGTATACAAACATTATCTTAACTACCTGTCCCAAATCCCCCATCAATTTGAGATGACGGGGACAATCTTCAGAGCCTCGGAAAGGAACTAGGACCTGAGATCCCATTTTAGCTGGATGAGGGGAATGATATCACCAAAAAAATCAACACAATAGTTAGGAGAAAAAAAGTATAAGCCATAACAGAATTCATTCCACATCAATTATTTAAAGAAAAAATAAAAAAATGAGCAATATTCTGGTAAATTTTCCTAAAGAAAAGGTAAATCCTAGAAAAGTCCATACCAAGTTGTTGGACAACATAACGACCTAAGAATCCAGTCGCTCCAAATACTGTAGCAATAATGCCACTGCAAAAATAATTGCTTTCAAGTATTATTTAAATAAAAAAAAATGGAAAGCTAACAGAGAATTCAAGTGGTGAGTAAATCAGGTAGAGAAGACCAAAGAAGATTCAGTCAAAAAACAAATATCAATTCATCCTAAGTAACACTTACTTCATTTCTTGAAAAGTGAAAACTCAGATAAATTTTCTATAGAACAGGAACTTAATCCAATTAGGAAAATTAATATGACCTCCCTTTGATACATAACAAAAATCAAGAGGTGAAAGTATCAGCTATAGTAAGTGTCTAAGTGAAGAAACATCAGCTCAAAATTAACAGCTAATGGAGAAAATATAAGTCCTTAGTCCCGCTCCCACTCCAGACTACAGCTTTAGTCTTACATTTTAGCTAGTGCAAGTCCTGCACAATCAAATCTAATCCCATAAATCAAGTCTGCGACACTGAACCCACAACCTAGAGACTACTGCTCCTATTCTAATACCAGGATTTAGTGAACGAGAATTCTCAAGCATCATCTATTCGATACCGTTCATATAGCTATCCAGGAGCTGAAACAATAAATCAAGGACTCGTTTAGATCCCCACCAACCGAGACTCGTGTTCCCACTATAGCAGATTCCCGTACCAAAGCCCCACATCTCAGTTGTAAGCTCAGACCTCATCCAAAACAACCTAAACGCGCTTCGTTTTCCTTCGACTTTCCCCCCAATTAAGTTATCTTTTCCTTCAAAATGTAGGTCCACAACAAAAAATACGAAAAACCATTTTACCTCATCACGGAAAAAATTAAATTAAAAACCTAGAACAATTGCAATAGTCTTAATTTTCGACACGAAGGCGAAGAATGAAGTGGGAATGAGGCAAACCTGACAGACGATCGTCCACCAGTGCCCTTGCGAACGAGGTGACCCACGCCCTTGTTGGCGATGGTAGAAACAAAACGCTCATGATCCGCTACATAATCTGAAACAACAATTACGATTACATGAAAACGGAGGTGAGTTAGAGCGAGAAGCGGAGATTATTGGGTAATGGAAGATTACGGTGATCGGAAATTGGATAGATGGCCCTGAACGACGTCGAGGATTTCAGCGATTGGTGCCCTAAGCGCCTCGCAATGGTCTGCATCTTACCTTGCCCACACTCGCACACAAAGCAGGAGAAGAAACACTGATACAATTGGTACTGTGAAGGTAGCACGCGAACGTTGCGATCTCCATCGCGCCCAACTTGGGCTTCGTGCTATAGTGAGCCCAAATCTACTTCTTCAATGCCATTGGGCTTCGATGAAGCCCCTTCAAATTATTGACGGTTCTTTTGGCATCCTAATAAAAAATTTTAATATCACAATTATCCTTATATAAGAACCAGATGGCCTACTCATCTAGTTGTTAAATTTTTCTCAAATGATAACTAGATGAGATGCCATTCGATTTTCATTTTCAAATCAAAATGATAACCGGATAGGTTTCATCCGGTTATCATTTTGATTTGAAAATAAAACCTAATGACACCCCCATCCAGTTGTCATTTGAAAAAAAAATTAACAACCGAATGGGTGTCATCCGGTTCTTATATAGGGGCAATTATGGCATCAAAATTTTTTATTAGGGTGCAAGAAGAACGTATTAAGATGTAAAAAGAATTCGTCCAAATTATTTTATATAACAAACAGACAAAAACTTGCTGTAGCTCATCATTTTTAACATGCACCTCATCTTTATAAAATACCAAAACTATCCTTTTAAGACATTCATCCATCAATTTAAGTTTCAGAAAATATTTTTCAGAATGTAAATTTATATTTTAAAAAATATTTTATAAAAAGAAAATTCGAAAAATATATTCAGAAATGTAAAATTTAGATTCTGAAAAATATTTTTGGAAATAAAGTAATTCAATTATAAAGATAGAGGGTAGTTTAGTCTTTTGCATTTTATGGTATAGATAAAAAATAATGGAGTGCAAGAAGTTTTTGCCTAATAAATGTGTGTTACTTGTGGCTTATTTTTGGACTGCTTCTTCCTGCACTCCCATAATATCTTCCTGCACCTCCATAAATTTTAAAATTCCAATTTTAGACATTTAATAAAAATAGAATTGCCCTCAGTGTCAGAAAAATAGGTTATGGAAACAGTGGTGAAGGTTTTTTGAAAATTGTAATTATGCTTTTGAAAATTATAATTATGCATGGAGGTTGAAGGTTGCAGCATTGGAAGACAACGATTAAGGTGTTGTAGCGGCGGTCATAGAGGAAGTTTTGGGTTGATAGAGGTAATGCGGTGAAGATCTGAAGATCTGTCGTCGTCGAGCTATTTGAAAATGTTTGTTTTCAGTCTTCTAATGATTTTACAATCTGCAAGCAAATTTTAAAGAATCTAATACTTGCGAATTGTGAAATCCATAAGTGATTAGAATTATATGTAACTTATAGATCATACAATCTGTAAGTCAAAAGAATGCACACTCCCCTACGGATTGCAGAATCTATAAACACTAATTTTTATGAAATGGGTTACGGATAACTTACCTACAGATTATATAATTTGTAAGGCATTTTCAAAAAAATTAAGTCTTACAAATTTTGTAATCCGTAAACAGTAATTTTTTTGAAAATGACTTATGGAATCCATAAGTCAATGAATGACTTATGGATTATATAATTCATAAGGCATTTCAAAAAAAATATATGCTTAAAGATTCTGCAATATGTAAGTCTTAATTTTATTTTTTTATGGATTCCGTAAGCCATTTTATAAAAAATACATGCTTATGGATTTTGTAATCTATAAGTCAATGGGGTGAAAGGTATTGTTATCCTAAAAATCTTAAATCTTATTTTAAAGGCAAAATTCATTTCACGTTTAATATGGAAGTGCAAGAAAACACTATACAGGTGCAAGAAGATCCAGTCTTATTTGTGAAGCCGAATTAACCTCTTTATATTGTAACAATTTGTTTTCACATTACCTTCAAGAAAACTAGTAATGATATTTTGTAAATTTACTTGGAAAATAGCATCGTTTCATTCACACAAAATAATTTCAACCCAAATGAGCACGCAAAGTTCTAACTATTTTTTTTCTTTCCTCTTCATTTCTTCATATATTTACACTCCTCGTATACTCATTCAATATACTTATGGAAGAGGTTAAATTCTATTACTGACCTAAAGCTTATAGCATATATATTTTCAGCATTGTATTCCTGGCAGCATTCTACGAGATATATGACAATGTAGCAATATATGGTAAAGGATATTATCAACTATCATATAAGAAAACGAATGTGGCAGAGAAAAGATAAGCAAATAGCAAAAGGTAGGAGCGAAGGTAAAGGGAAAATCTCAGCCAATGAATTGACTAAAATGATTCTGAAACAAACAAGAAAAAGTGCAATACAAAAGACTAGTTCCAACTCTACACTTTTCTAAGCATGCAAAAGCCTACTGCCTCATTGTCAAAACTGCGTGTTATTTAACATTATTGAAATTTGAAACCAATTCAGACGCCCATGTTCTCTTTCCTGTGAAGACCAATCATCTTATTCTGTGTTATACAACGAAGCCAGTCATTCATGGATTCCTCAAACTGATGGTACTTTCAAACTGGAAACTAAGTTCCTCCCACTGGAGTGCTTAATCCATAAGGACTCATGTGCATCTGCTCACTTTATGTTTCGGTACTTGCCGAATGCAGCAGTGGCAGCAACTGAGGCATCATCATTTGAATGTCTTGAGCTCTTGCTGCCACTAACTCTGAAGGTTCTTGAGTTCTTTCCACCTCCAACATTGAAGGTTTTGATGCATATTTATCTGATCTAAAAGTCTGGTATGCCACTTGACCGCGATGAATACTCAGTCACCAACTTCAAAAACATAGATGACTTGTCCTCTAACAGCCTTGATGGAGTGTCAAACTCTGCAACTCGACCTGTAAAATGTCAAAATTGACTTCATAAGCACCAAGTGTGAACCATAACAAATCAAGTTCAACCCAACCATCCCAATAACTCAATATACGCACCGTCACTGAGTACCAGCACTAGATCACTGTCAATAACAGTAGGAATACGATGTGCAATAGTGCAGACAGTGCAATCTCTAAACTCGCTTCGAATAATCTTCTGTATAAGATTATCAGTAGCCGTATCGACTGATGCAGTTGCTTCATCCAGTACAAGTATCTTTGATTGCTTCAGCAGAGCTCGACCCAAAGAAACAAGTTGCCGCTGTCCTACACTCCAATTATCTCCATTTTCCAGCACTGCAGATCAAAAAAAAGTCTTAACATTTACCAACTTGTGATTCCAAACATTTCAACTTTCCATTCTCATTTTTCAGGGATGTGGAAAGAGAAGATACAAAGGCATATTCCAGTTGTTGATGTCCTACCTGGCATATCAAGCTTTCGCCCTGTTTCACGGATGATCTCACCAAGTTGAGACTTATCTAGGGCCTGTGAAAAATTAAACTCAAAGCAATCAAGCAGAGGTAACCTCCTACTCCTACTTTAGTAATGATAATAGTACTCATTTCTCTATTAAAAATAACTTCATATTTATCTCAAACTATACGTACACATTTGAAACCCAAATGCAATAGGATTTATTTTTTTCTGCGCAGTTTTAAATAAATATAATTATTCAAGTAATACAAACCTCCCAAATCTCTTTATCAGAGTGCTCTTCAAGAGGATCGAGATTTCCTCGAATGGTGCCTTCAAATAAGGTTGGATCTTGTGGTATGATACTCAAATGGCTTCTAAGGTCATGAAGGCCAATAGCTGAAATATTGATGTTGTCTATAAAGATACTCCCTGCTTCTGGTTCAACCAATCGAAATAATGCTTGAATCAAGGTAGATTTGCCACTGCCAGTACGACCAACTATTCCAATCTTCTTCCCACCAGGAAACGTGCATGATACTCCGTGAAGCACCACAGGAAGATTTTCCTTGTAACGTACCTTCAAGAGGACATACATCATCATGAGAAAGAGCTAATTGCAATAGAAAAATCATTATAAAACCTTTTCTTAGTGAAAATAAATAACACTCTTAATGTGAAGCTTAGTTGGGTACCTTCAGATCAATTAATTGGATTGTCCCATTCTCAGGCCATGAGGATGGAGGGCGTGAATCCTCAATAACTGCTGGAGCTTCAGAAGGAATTTGGCTGTACTGATAAATTCTTTCGATGGATATAATTTTATTTTCAAGTTTGCAAAAACTGAGTATCCACCGTGATAGACGTGCATTTAAATTCAGGCCATATGTTACAGCAAGTCCGGCCATGCCTTCACAGAAAAGTAACAGTGATTAGCAACAGATGTTATCTATTATTGCATTCTGCAAGATCTCAAACCATCACTTATGCCCTTTTCTATCACACAGTGCAATACCAATTACATCATAAACAGCTTCAAGTGGAATTAAAATGCAAGTGTAATGGACTGAATCAAGAAAACAGTGTAAAACAGCTACGTTAAAGATGTAATCAAGATGACAGTTGTTAAAAAAGGTTGTTATAACAATCTAACTACCATGAGCTTAGATTTGTTTCCCATTTGATTGCAAGCAACATAACTCTTAGAAAGTGGAATTTAAACTTAATTCAACCTCATAAAATCAGCTTCTAAGGTGAGTTTTGCACCCAGTTATACTATAATTTGGTCATATCTCTATCCATGTAGGTTATCCAACAATAACTTATTAGAAGGGATTATTATTCTGTAATAACTTCTAATAATGCTACATTACTTAACCCTCCAGCAATAGAAAATCACTTGTGAAGATAGGGACCCAAAACAAGTAATCAGAATGAAATACTCACTGGGATCAATACTTCCATGGGGAAGGCTAACAAGTAATACCAGGCAGAAAGCAAATACAAAGGTTGAAAGTAATTCCATGCGCAGGCAGAGCCACTCAATCGCGGCAAGACTACAGAAGAATGGTCGTGCAAAACAATCCAGAAGATAGAGATTCCTCTTCATGAACCTTTTTTCTTGTCCAAACCCTCTAATGGTGGCTGCTCCCGCAATTGATTCACCAAAAAGATGTATAATTGGAGATTTCTGGATGCTCACAATACGTACCAGTTCCCTTGAGGAAGCCATATAGTATTTCTGCAAGGAATTAATTGATGGTCAAATTTTTCATTTGATGACAACTCAGGGTAGTAGACAAACAAGAAAGAAAAGATACGGAAGTATTAATGAAGGATTTATAGTCCTTTATTACCGTGTCTTCTCCTTTTCCTTCAATAATTTGTTCCCAAAAAAATGATGAATTGATATTTCTCAAATAAATGGACCTTATTCTGTCTTTCATGAGCATTTTTGACTTAAGAACAAAAGTTTTTTCTGTTTCTTTTAAGAAAACAGACTTAAAGATTAAAAAGATAGGCAGATCTCTAATTACCTGCATCCACAAACAAATGATAGCCATTGGGACTACCAGGAGCAAAACTTGCCATGTGACATCTGTCATTACAGCAACAATGCCAATAAGCTGTATTGTTGATGAGGCAAATCCTCCAAGTCTAAAAGGAATGTCAAGATCTACAACACTTTGATCAATTGAAACCTGGTGGATACAAATAGGCCATTATATGATGTACACCACTCACAAAGGGACTCTAACAGAAACACAAGGAAAAGGGGAAAAACAATAGAACTTACACGATTCAAGATCCTTCCGGCTGGTGTAGAGTCAAAGAAAGACATTGGTGCATGGAAAATGCTTCTAAGCATGTTGAAAAAGAGTTTCTGTGCAGCTGCTAGACCAAAGGTAGCAACGAGAACAGCCCTCATAAAAATGAACCATGAGCTCCCAAAAGCTAGGGCCATGTACACAAGAAGAAGAACAGTAGGTGTTACTTTGGGCTGGTCTCCCTCAGTTTGAGGATTTGCCCAAGCCATCCACCAATTACTAGCAATCTGTAGGAACTGAAATAATGTTTGTGCCATGATTATGAGTGGAATCAATAAACCTTTATACGCTGCAGCCATGTACGACCAGTAGACCATCATGCTGACTCTACCTCTAACCCTCTCCTCTTCCTGAACAAGCTGTTTTTTCCTTGAGCGTTTTGCTTTCTTCTTTTCTTTAATTGCTTTCTGATCCGATGATCCCTCTTGAACTTCCTTTGCCAAACTGTCAATATCATTTGAAGAAATGGACGTCTTACTGTTCATAATACATTCATCCAAAGGTACATTTTCATCTGAATCTTCTGAGTGATTAGGAATATCCATGGCCTCTATTGCTTCATGGTGAGCCGAAACTAGAGTTTTAAAATCCGTTCCTGCTTGTAAAAGATCATCATATTTTCCTGCCTGTATGATGTGACCTTCTTTAAGAACCTTCAAATATTGAAAAAGTAAAGTGAGAAAGAGAACTAAAAGAGAATTCTTGAAAGAATAATATATCTATATAGGTAAAGATAAATTACACAACTTCACAAATAAAGGGAGACTAGGGATCAATTATGTACCAAACAAGAAAAGGAAAACATTTTTAAAGTAGTGGCAAAACATTCAATTACCATAATGACCAATACATTGGAGTAACTCAGTAGGAAGCTGCCATAAAACAGAGCAATATCAGGGGAGGGAGCCAAGGGTTCCATTATAAATAAGCAGCTTTACTAGATTATGTGCACAGATAAATTTCATATAGATGCAAAGCTAATAAACTTCCTCTGATTTTACAGCTTGTCAACATCTCATGTCAATATATAATATTATCACGTTAAAAACATTGCATATTCAATCTTAAAACTGACTGCTTTGTTGTTTTACATATGTTTCCTTGACATGTCTGAAGAAGTAAAGATTTGGCGGTACATATTTGTCAAGTTCCGCTTCTTAATGTATTGAATATAGTAAAGGAAATCAAGAACCATAATTCAAAAGAAAATATCAAGAACCAACCAGGATATGGGGAGAGAAAAAAATGCATCAAAGTGAAACAGTAGAGAGCAACTCCAACCCCTGATCATGCAGGGAATACATAACTTTGAAAGGCAAAAAAGTTGAAATGTACTTTTTAAATAATTAAAAACAAAAACACCTGAAATGAAATATAAACATCATCCAGGTCTTTTATTGCATAAATGCATGAATGTGCAAGCCAAACACATACGGCCATACCAGTATCATATCAGCAGAAGGAAGAAATTCAACTTGATGGGTCACAAAGATGACTGTCTTATCTGCTAATGCTGTCAATACATACTCCTGCAGTTACATGACACGTAGATTAAGCCAAACCAAATACAAATACATTTAAACTGTATACCCAAAAAATCATTTAAATAATATCAGTAACACCAAGCTTAAGAAAGCTAACCCTAAATAATTCGGATCCAGTGTGGGCATCAACTGCACTGAAGGGATCATCAAGGAGGTAAATATCAGCATCTTGGTAGAGTGCTCGTGCAAGCTGAACCCGCTGCTTCTGGCCACCGCTCAAATTTATACCTCTGTCACCAATAATTGTTTGGTCTCCATGTGAGAAAAGCTCTAGATCCTTTTTCAGTGAACAAGCATGAAGAACCTTCTTGTACTTTGCTTTGTCCATTGGGGTGCCAAACAGGATATTTTCTTCTATATTTCCTGACTGAATCCAAGCAGATTGGGAGACATATGCAACAGAACCACACAATTTTACCTGCAACATCGTCCAATTCATCAGGTAAAAAAGACATAAACAACAAGAGTATTTCAAATATACAAATAGCGATGCATAAAGATTTTAAATAACGTACTTCACCAGACAGCTTGGGAATCTCTCCAAGGATGCAAGAAAGAAAACTTGACTTCCCAGAACCAACCATGCCACAAACAGCCACACTCATCCCCTTTTCCACTTTCATATGTATTCCTGATAGAGTAGGCCTAGGCAAAGAAGAGTCCCAGGAGAAGAAACCATCCATGATTTCTATGGCCATGTTAGAAAAGCCACGCGGCATGATGATAGTCGCATCTTCCTGCAACTCTTCATCCTGAAGGAAAGCAGATATGCGATCAAGAGAAACTTTCGTCTGAGCCATGGTTGACACCAAGTCAGGAAAATTCCTCAGAGGTTCTTGAAGAATTCTGAAAGTAGCTAGAGCAGATAGAACGCCACCTGCAGTCAACTGACCCCCCAACAGTATGGAAGTAGCAAAAGTGACAGCTGAAACAAATATAGGGGAGCTCCAGAATATGAAGGTTATGAAAGCCTGAGAGTAAAGTGCTTTCTTTAGCCACTTGAACTCTACTCCACGCATTTCCTCCAACTTCAATCGGTATCTGTCCTCCCAAGCTTGCAGCTTGAGAATCCTCATGTTCCTAAGACACTCTGATGTCTTTCTCATCCTTTCATCCTTGGCAGTCATCAATTTGTCCTGATAATCTTCTTGTATCTTTGCCACAGGAACAGTGACAACAATGGAAAAGATTGTAGCAATCAATGTTGCAATAGAAGCAATTCCGACATTCTTATACAGAATCAAAAGGGCAAGAACAATCTGCATAGGAAGCATCCACATGTCATGAAGGTACCAAGAGAAGTCTCCCACCCTCTGAACATCAACAGCCATGTAATTGACAATCTCCCCACTTGTGTGACTTTGTTTGGCAGAGCTTGAGAGTCTGAGTCCCTTTCTATATACCATAGCAGTTAGGGCTGATCTAACATGCATACCCAAGATATCAACTCCCAGATACCACTGCCTAGTTGTCACAGTTTCCACAAGCTTTGCCACAAAAAATATACCAGCAAGGGTATATCCCTCATGAGGGAAAGTCTCCTTGCCACCCAAGTAATCCACAAAGTAACTTATCATGTAAGGGCCTACATATGACACCAAAGTATTCAAACCAGCAAAGATAGCATTCAGAGCTGCCTCCTTCCAGAATGACCTGAGAATCGCCCAGGCCAACGAAGGCTGCTTAGAGGAATTGCCATTTTCAGCCTTCAATCTCTCCCAGTTAGAATTCAGAATCTTATAACTAGTCTTGGCTCTGTCTCTTGGTGCAACAAGTGGAATGTCCTTAAGCTCAAGTGGTCTCTTAGCACCAATTGAAAGAAGCGGATTCAGCCAAGAAAGGGTGACCAAACTAAAAAGTCCAGCATCTCTGTAAGGAGTAACACTGAGACACCCGGGTTCCTCCTCAACAAGCAATGGCTCTTGAAGATCAGAGTTCCGACAAACTCTTATACCAGTCCCACCCCTAACTGCAACCGCAAACAAAAATGCAAGAGGTGGTGTGACAGCAAAATTGGAGACAGCACGAGGACATAGATGTTGAAAACCATCTTCCCAAAATCCTCTCACATCAACATACAAAGTACACAGGCAAATGACAAAGGACAAAAACCACCAAACTCTCAACAAAACTGGAAACCTCTCTGACACCTTGAACTTGCAATGCAAGGTCGAGAAGCTCAACACCAACCAAGCCAAACACTGTGCAGCAGGCACACAGAGAAGGGACAAATCCACGTCAGCCTCACCCCAAATTAAAGCACCCCCCTCAAACCCCAAGGCCAGAACATGCACAAACAAAACATAGAAACAGGACACCGCTGACAACTTGAACACCGAACCGATTCTAACACCACGCGTTTCTTCATCAATGACACTACACATTGGGCTGGCATTGCCGCTGTTCCCATTCTTACCAAATCGAAACCCACCCCGGTACACAAGAGCACGCCTCACCGAGACAACAAAGAGAAACAAAAGAACAAGAGTCAGGTTCACGCAGATTGTCGCAAGTTCCAACACGGGCAATCCTAGAACATCATGGAAAAAACGTGCGACACCCATTATTGAAAAGAGTGCGTTAATGAAGAAGAAACGGATTGAGAATAACCAGGAGCTGAACAGAAGAGAAGGGGCATCTCAGAATACAGAAAATGAGGAGAACCAAACGCACGTGAAAACAAAGAGAAAAACGAGGTTTATTTCAACAACACAGAAGCCGAAGAAAGAGAAGAAGAGGAAGCTGGCGTAGCAGTGGGGTAGCTCTGAAAATCAAATTTTGAAGACACCAAAAGATACCCAATGCGGAAATATACAAAATTCCCCACCCGGGTGGCTTCTGAAATCGATGGTGACGTGACGCACTCGTTGCTCAGCTCAACCCCAATTGCGAAACAGAGAAAAGCTGAAACGACAATAACCCACAACGCCTAATGATGGTGGCGAGTAGGCTAAGCGTCGCAGCATATGCTATTACAACGAAGCGAGAGAGAGACAGAGAGAGAGATTGCTTCTCTCTCTTACACCCTTTTAATAATGTATTATTCTTTCTTTCCAACAAATTAATTAATAACTACAACTACACTTCCGTGTGTCGTTGTTTAACAGCGAGTTAGTTCCGTGTAGGAATCGCAAACTTGTAGCAGATTCTCCTGAAATTGTGTGAACAGAGCCAAAATGGTCAATTGAAACGACTCACTACAGTTCCTTCATTCTCTCATCTCCTTCATGAATTTCGGGATGCGATCCCCTAAACCATTATATATGGCAAGAACATACAATACACAATATTCCAAAATTATTTATTTCATGTTGTTTTATGATGTTTCATTTAAAGTTTAACAGAAATATTGAGACTTGTTTAATAACCTGCACATTGGTTATTAATATTTTTGCATAAAGCTTTAGCATTTATTTTATAGTGTGGACATATGTGATGAAGATAGTGATAGTGATTTTACTGTTGCATTCAGTAGGAAAAAGAATGTGCAGAGTTGGATGGGAAGAGAGAGAGAGGGGTGTTTTGTTTGTTTATGCTTTAGCAGTGTAGAAGAGTAGGGTAGGGTGGGTGGTGGTGGTGGAATTGAGATAATGGTGTGTGATGTGGTGGTGAGTGACTGTGATGGCATGATGGTGTGTTTGTTTAATGTAGAATTTGTGGCACACCCAACATGTTTGGTAACTAGGAGCACTGAGGAGTGAGAACCACATCTTCAATTAATTTCTGCATCAAATAAGTTAAGGAAAAAAGGGTGTTGATCCATCTGTTTTCATGCAAAATGTACAAAAATAAAGTGTGGTGGTGGTGGTGACATGCCTAAACTCAGTGGAGGAATTGTCAGCCACATCACTTTTTTCTTCCTTTCACTTCTTTGGTTGGTTCCTTCTGAAGATTGAACACACCATGCATATGAAAGCACCAAAGGAATATTAAAAGAGGAAATCTGACTTTTGCAGCCAAAGTAAAGACGGAAAGTTGAGTTCATCACGGTTTTTTCTTCTAACCTTTAACCACAGTTTATACTTGTACAGTGATTTTAATGAATTTTTACCTTTTATAGTTCAATTTTATAATAAATAAATTCATCTTAGTTGTATAAACTAATGAATAATCTATATTTTGACATGAAGCTATTAATTTTTTCCTAAAATAAAGACTTTAATTTAGAAGTAGAAATTAAAAAAAAATGTTTTGATGAGTCTGAGATAAATTTATGGCAAAACTACAGTGTAGGAAAGAGAGAGATATTGAAATTGTCAACAGTAAAGAGAGAGAAAGTCTCCCAGTGTTAAAATGAATTAAAGTATTTTTTTTATATTCAAGAATAAATAAATAGAATGGGTATTGTACGAAAATTATGGAAAAACTAATTTAACTTCATACAAATTTTGTATTTTTTTTTTAATCAAGTGGAACTAAAATATATTTTTGATCTTTGGATTGCCAACCACAAAACTGGGTGTTTTGTCGTATGTGTTATGGGGAAACAGCATGTCTATTTATAGGATCTATAATTACTATTTATTATGCACCATATTATTGATATAATTAAGAAATAGATCCTCTTCTGCAGTAAAACTCCAAAACTTATCCATAATAAAAACAATGGCATGTTTAAATATTAATTTCAACAACATAAAATATTTTTTTTACAGTAGCTTTGGATCCTTTTCTTGTTAAATGTCATAGCTTGGTAGTAATTCATGGAGTCCCAAATGGGACAGCTCATGTGATTTGATAAGAAGAATCAAACATTTTTCACAGGTGTTTTTGCCTTTCATGATTCTTTGTCTTATTTATTTTTAATCATGAATGCAGTGCAGAAAACAATATGATTTGGTTAACATCCCTAAAAAATTATTTGCAATAACTTAATAATTTCATAAAAATATTTAGAAATGAATTTAATAATTTTAAAAGATAACCATGTGACATGTTGTCGCACTTAAATTTAATGTACACTAAATTATCTTTTAAAATAAGACATTTAATATTAAACTGTGAGATGTCTTTTCATTTTTTTTTTTTTTATTTTAGTTGGATTATGAGAATGTTCTCAATATCACTCACTGTAATGTGAAAATATTCTCCAAATACATACAAAATAGCATAATTAAGCCTTTTTCACACAGTATGTGATTTATGATCATGAATACTTTTAAAATGGTAGTGTCATCATTACAATTATAATTAATTTTATATTTTGTTATATAAATTTAGGATTAAGCATAATATGTCATTATACATGCATTAAGGATAGGTAAAAGGTTTTTAGGTTTATGAAGTATGCAATGATGCCTGTGACTTCTCTAAACCACTGCTGAATCAATATATTTTTCCTATACAGTTATTGTTATTAATGTCCAATATTATAGTAATAAACAGTAATAACTTGTTGCTATAATTGTATTTATGAATTTAAATATAACATTTAAATACATTTATTTTAAAAAATCAACATTTTCCTTTTAAACTTAACTCTTTGATTATTTTATTATTCTCAAAATTACCAAATTAGATTGTACATATTATTAAGTTTAATTATAGGTTAAATTTGGTTAAATTTATATTAGTGATAGGTTAAATTTAAATTATGTCATTCACAAAAGAAGCTCATAATACTTTCAACATCAGTTGTGGAGAAAAATTGGTGTAAAATACGACCTTCTCTTATAATCTTTGGAAAAAAAAACATCACTTGTAAATAATATTTTCTATATCGGTTAATAATTAATGTGAAAAGTATCACAGTTTCTAGTTTCTACATTAATAATATATACATAAGTTATGAAATTCATATAAAATATCAAAATAACCTATGAAAAAAATATTTTCATTTTTTTTCTTCGTATTCATTTAAATATACATCACACATTCGACCATGGTAATTATATTCCAAATTTGAAGATTTCTATACATCAAATCATACCTCAAACAAAAGTGATTCCATGGCCTTGTATCTTCGAATAATGATGGAAAAATGCTAATTGAACTTGAGGAAAAACACACACAAAACTTTATAATCGTGTTTGTTTTTACTTTTAAACATATGAAACATGAATATATACGAGATATAAAGATTTTCCTTCATTGTATCTGGAAGCGTAGTAGCTCTAAAACGAACACGTGATTTGATTAAGAAAAAGATACCATAAGCATCATTTACTTACGCATGAAGAAAACTTTTACATATTAGTTTTCAGATAAATTAAGCTTAACTTATACAAACTTTTGTTTAATTTTTTCTTCTAAAAGATTTATTTAAATGTGACCTAAATAAATAAAAAATTTATATAAAGACATTCAATATAAATGATTTCCATAACCATATTATTTTTTTCCATGTGTTTTTACTTTACAACACACGATTGATCTACATTATAGGTTTTATATAAACAGTGTAAAGTGAAAATCACCAAGCAAAGCAGATGGAAAAGGAACAGAGTTAAGTAAAGCTGGTGGGAAATATTAAAACATGCTTTAATTTGTGTTATGCATGACTGCTGTCTCAAAAAGCACTATTAAAAGTTGTAACACAAAGAACCTTTACATCATCATGCACTAATAAATATGTTTAATGATAAGATTGAATTAGGCAACTTTAGTTTATTAATTATCCTAGGAATTGAGATAAGTATTTTAAAGTAGTATTACAGGAAACTACTTAAGAATAGCATTGTTGTGTACGATATATGAAGTACTTTTATAAAGTTTAAGACACATGTGTTTGATTTTGAGTTACATAAGAAAATTTACTTATTTTATTTTCCATTAATAATTATGAAGAAGTTTACAACACATTGTTGACCCCCTCAAGATCAATTTTATATTCCAGTATCTAATCATATTATTGCTATTTAAAATCCAAACTAACATAAACATTTAGTTAATGACATGATTTATGTATATAATGAAACTCTAGAACTTAGATTGTCCAATATAAGTGGTCTTAAATTGTCTTTTTCAACTTGGATAGAATTTGGAGAGATTTGCATATATATATATATATTTATAAACCTAATAATCCTTTCATATATATCCTCTTCTTAATTCATTATCCTAATAAAATTATAATTTTTAGACTGGCTTACCAAAACGAATAAAATAAAAAATTATGATACCGCAGATAGATTAGATTTATATCATGTTGAGATGCGAAAGTTATGAGCATTCCTTTTTGTTTTAGTATTTTTTTTTTCTTCTATAATTGATGGAAAATCAATTTTAGTCTTGTAAAATAGGAATGAATAAATAAACAAAATAATTAATATATATATATATATATATATGAGAGAGAGAGCCCAAATTATTGGGCCATCAGCCCATTTATAACCCAACCTATTTCAAACATGGCATGAAGCCCTAGAATTCCAATCTTAACAAAACACACCTAATGATACTTTTTGTCAATAAACGTCATGCAGTGAGAGGAATGGTTTTCCTTTTTTTTATTTGTATCCATAGTTTCTAGATTTAAAATTTTAGATATATTATGTTTTTTATGTTACGTTTTATGAGTGATATAGATATTTTTTTTCTTTTAAGTTTTATTATTTATTAATCCAGGTACAATTTTTTTATATTTTCGTTCATGTGATGTTTGGTATTTTCACCTTTCTCTATTTATAATTATTTGGGTTTTCTATAATTTATATTTTATATTATTGAACTTTCAAGCATATCCATTGCAAATATGGTAATCAAGAATATAAAACCACAAAAAATATCAATAAAACTATATTCATATTTAAACTAATTTTTTTTAGTCTAATTTATAGTGTTTCAAATTTTAATGTAATTTTAAATATTGATTTAATTAAAAATGAAAAAATAAAATTATGCTAATCTTAATTTAATTAAAACTTTAATATCAACTTTATCTTTACTTCAGTATTAATTTTAAATATAAATCTTAATTTTCTCAACTAAAATATGAATTTTAATTCTAAATTAATTTTAAATTCTAATAAATTTAATTTTTTTAAACTAATCTTAATATTAATGTTAATTTATATATATATATATATATATATATATATATATATATATATATATTTTGAAAGAAATAGAAAAACATATATATTAGTTATTGTGTAAATTTTATTTTTTAAGTGAGAGAAATATTATATAATTTTTATAGTGTTTCAAATTTTAATGTAATTTTAAATATTGATTTAATTAAAAA
>Ga0099825_1001331_pt1 | contig 31158 bp, 14 predicted proteins | sample SiratroredBW_FD_76838 | JGI IMG/M metagenome (GOLD analysis project Ga0099825, IMG submission 76838) | Root nodule microbial communities of legume samples collected from California, USA - Siratro red BW | ecosystem: Host-associated > Plants > Roots > Nodule | place: USA: California | collected...
ATTCAAAATTAATTTGCTATAAAAGGGCATGCAAGATATTTTAAGGTAGGTTCGCTTTGAAAAGGTAAAACAAAAACATTAAAAAGAAGGCGATGGCAAATTAAAAAAAAAAAAAAAAAAAAAATATAAAAAAAAGAAATTAAAAAAAAAAAAAAAAAAAAAAAAATATCTATCTATGAGAAGAAAAAGTGATGACATACTGGAAGCATAAGGAGACAATGGTGGCTGAGTTGAAGCAGAAGGGCCTGCAGCTGCAGCAGAGTGCACAGGAGCAATATATTTAAAGCCAGAAATTGGAGGTTTCATTTCACTCTTCATTCTGAAAGGTATGGTTAAACGTGAACTTGTAGGGGATTGGCCATTACTTGAGAAAGGACCATATGAAGGAGGACTGACTGGTGACAGTGCTTCAATTGGTGCACCTTGAGAAAGCACATGCTTTGACAAATGGAGACTTGCTGGTAGGGGTAGATCATGAACAACAGCAAAGCCCAAAGGTGATCTAGAATCATACAAAGAAGGGAGCTCCATTGTTTTATCATTTTCACCAACCACAATCATAAATGCCAGGCAAGATAATATAAGCATCCATTTCAGCAGCAAACCTTGAAACATTTTTAATATACCTGCATTATTAGTAAAAGGCCAAAATCAACTATCAAGGGTACTTAACTAAAGGTAAAATGCAAAAGAAAGAAAAAATCTTGAAAAATAGCCTAAACTGAATTATGATTGTTTCTCAAGAAAAATCAGTGACAATAAGCAAATCTGCATAATGAGTATTTTTCTTTTAACATCAGTATTTTTCACTTAACCTCCTTCATCCAAAAATAATAATCAAAAGATGGTTAGTACACAGATTACAAAACGAACAAAACTTCAGCTAGTCTCAATAAGTGATATTCGTCATCACAGGGCCATGCCTACGGAGACAATATGCAAGGGCGATCATAGTGCAACATCAATACCAAGATCTTAAAGATTTTGGCAGCATTTATCTGCAATTTACCGCAACATCAAGAATTGCAACCCTTGATCAACATTCTACACCACGTCAACAAATTTCACTAGATCAACTACAGAGCAAGGAAGCTCTAAGTCCATTCACCACAGATCCAAACAACTTATTGATCTACGTGCAGCAATTTAGCTGAATGCACAACACCACTTATTGATTCAGCAGCAGCTCTCAAAAGGAAATGACAGCACACGCGACACTCCAAATTGTAGCTCCATTAGGTTTGTTAGTTACTAGAACAAATAAACAACTCAAACACAAAACTCCGATTCTAATACATCGCAATGCATACTACTCGTTCATTGAGCAAACTAACAGAAAACATAAATTAAACGAAGGAAGAACGCCGAACAGGCTATTACCGGTTGACATGACCGTCACCGTTGATTGCCGAAACGGCTCAGATCTAGGAGCAAGGACCGTCGGTAACAGGAAGCGAAGGTGGATCGAAACCCGGAAATTTAATCGAAGATGTAGCTCCGGGTTGAGACAGTGAGCTCCGAGTCAAGCTCGTCATAGCGGAGTCAAATCGGAGACACGTGATTTCGAGCGTAAATGGCGTCTTCCAGTGAGCACTGGGAAAGTGGGTTTTTCTTTTCTGATATAAATGAATTAATTTGGTTCTGATGGGTTTTTTTTTATTTTTGTTTTTTTCCTTCAGTTGCGAAGAGTTTTTAAATGCGGGACCCAAAGGTGCCTGCTTAACGGAAAAGAACAAATAAACGGTAATGGCCTAAAAAGGGTGGCTAGCACTACGATAGAGACAATTGGGTTGCGGTTGGTAAGTTGTTTCAGTGGGGGTTTGACTAATCAGACACGTCAAACTGGTATTTATATCAGATAATTTTTTATTTGATTCCATCCTATGTTGGACCAACACCCCTTTTTGGTTCGCTTTAAAAGTTAAATAAATTCTAAAAAAAAATAAATAAATGAATATGAATTATAATGTTTGCATGTCTTTTAAAACATTATATTATTTTAATTTTAAAGTATATAGCCCGATACAGTTATGGGTAACACAGTGTAAAAATGTTTAAATTTCTATAAATATACTGATAACTGTAATAAAATATGTATCTGGACATTTAAGTGTATCTCTTGTACATTATTCATTGGAAATGGCTTTAAGAGAATCTTTGATATCATTATTAAAATCTCTTTATTTGAGATAGAAAACTCTCTGAATCTTTTTACGCCACTTTAGAAAGAGAGACTATAGGTCATATCCGAAATAACATTGGATTAAGAATTGAATTTGTCAATGACAAAACAATAGAGTAAACAATAAAGAAATGATGGTATAAGGTTGAATTTGTTTGATTTATGATATAAAGTAAGATGAATGTCATAAAATTCATGCTTTTCTCTTATTATTGGTTTAACCAACCTAAGTTAGGCAAACCTAAGTTAGGCGAAGATAAGTTTACGTGAGTTTTACAATGTTTCCAAAATTGATTTTCAAACCATAGTTTGTTTTGGAGTCCAATTGTCACGAACAAATTTGTACATTTTTAAAATAAATAAAATAAAAGTAAATATGTTTCTTGCATAACAAGGTTTCAAATGGAAATAAACTAATTCTTTATTAAGGTATAATTACTATAAAAGAATATATATATATATATATATATATTAAGATACCAAAAAAGAAAAATAAAAATAAAACGATACGTTTGGTGAAAATAATATATATATATATATATATTAAAAATACTACTTGCATTATTTCTCTATTTGCATAAGCCAAATATTTTAATATTTTGTATGTTCTTGTTAAAAAGTTTTGTATTAATTTTCTATCTATTTTATGTATTTTTTATGTTCTTGTTAAAAAGGATGGTTAAAAAGGTTTAATATAGATAATTTTATGTATTTTATCTTATTTATTTTTCTATTTTTAATTGCTAATTGTTATTTAGCTAATTGTACTGTGTATATTATGTGCCCTCATTTTTTCAATTAAAAAACTACTTAGTCGTTATCTTAAAAGAATTCAAGTATTTTAATAAAATAATTAAATTTAATAAAATAAAAATAAAATTTTAAAAAATTAGATAAATACAAATAATAAAATAAAAGCAGATTTTTAAATAGATTAAATAAATTCAAGTATTAAAATGAAAACAAAATTTTAAACCGATTAAATAAATGCAAGTAATAAAATAAAAACAAAATTTTAAACAAATTAAATAAATAAAAATAATAAAATAAAGACATAATTATAAACAGATTAAATAAATGCAAGTAATAAAATAAAAACAAAATTTTAAACAAATTAAATAAATACAAGTAATAAAAACCAATTCAACCTCTTTTCGGTTCTCCAAGATCTCCTATTGGCTCCTTCAAAGAAAGTCTGAATTACATGTGTGGGTTAAATAGACCAGGATCTTTGCACCTATTTAACATTTCAAACACTCCACAATCATTGAGCATCTCATCGAATACACAATATGATGAATAACTGCAATCGTCCACTATGAACAACAATATTATTCTGACTTGAATATTTGTTAAAAGATTCCACAACACAATCCAACTGATATTGGTTCAGTTACTAAATTATTTAAACTATTAAATCTAAAAAATCAAATTAAAATAGTAATTGAGCATGTAATTATGGAAAGAATTACAACACACAATCCTTGTGATTAAGAAACAGGAAGGTACTTGGAGATCAAATTGAGCGGAATAATTAGTCACTCATAATCATGATTGGCACACAACAAGGCGAAAAGGTAAATACCAAAGAAGAAAAAGAAAGAAAGAAAAAACTGTATGTGATTATCTACACTGTGATGTCAATGTCTGGGCTTTACGGAGAGATCTGTATTTATACAAAATTAAACCTAAAACATTAAATGAGTAAATAACCCTCCATAAAAAATCTGTTGAAAATATTTAGGTGCCTCCTTACTGTATAGCCTTTATGTACCGACTTGAAGTCCAATTTTAACTACTTTCCAGTTCGAATTTGACCTCGGCCCTTGGATAATATTTGTAGATCTTTAAGTTATCTGCACAAAAAGAAACAAAAATCAAGTAAATATGAGTTATGTGACAAAAGTTATGGACAAAATACGAAACACACTCAAATCTGTTAAAATTTTGTGAATGGTGTTAAAATAATAACAAACATTTAACTAAAATCTAATTGGCCCAATTCCAGAAAGATGGTGTAAAACTCTAATAATTATCAACTGATTTATCTTTATGGTTATCATTATACAATCGAAAAAGTGGTAAAAAAAATAATTATCAAATTCCCCACACTTGTCCTTTTGTACTCATAAACAAAATCTAAACCTAAATAACATAAAATAAAGGCTAAATAATCAAGATTGTAACCATATTCAACAAGCTACCAATAAAAATGTATTTGAGCAAGGAATATCAAATCAAAATTTATTTTCAAAGGTTGATAAACAAAGTGTGGATTTCTCTCTTATCAAATTAATCAATTTATACAACCAATTATGCAATTGACAGTCATGCTGGCTTCCCAAAATAGTGTATCTCTCTCACTCTTGAGTGTTAGGGAAGGTATATAACACTAAAACTATCTCAATGAACATTGTCTTGCCATAGGCTTGCAAGTATTCTAATTATCCACTTCCGAAACACAAGTTTACATCATTTAAGAAGACTTTATTAAGGTTGTAATGAGGTTAAGATAACGGGTAGGAATCATTTTATTTTTGGCTGAGTAAAATAACTCCAAATATTGTTAAAAGAGCATGGCATATATATTTTTTTTCAAAAATCAATCAAATTGATCATGAATACTACCTAATAAAATTCAAATCACTCAAATATATCCAACCCAAGTTCTCGCTGAATATTTTTCTTTTGTTTATTTATTTATTATTATTATTATTTTCTTTTTTTTTCTTTTTTTTTCAACCATACATGGTCAATCAATCTTCACCTCCCCCCACACCTAGAATGTTGCACGTCTCGAGCATCCCCCACACTTAGCAGCTTACATAACCTAAAAGAAAATCATCATGCTCAATTAATAATCACAAGAAAAGACATAAATGGTCTTACACAGGCTTATAATGATCTAAATGAAAGAATGAAATTATATAGGCTCAAAGAGGTTGACAAAGGATATTAGTGTATAGGATGATTGTATAGTTAAGTAGGTGAAACAATAAAAATGTCTCAATCATAATAACGCAAACAAGTAAAGATACAGTTTGAAAACGAGTGAGAGCAAGTTCTATAAAACAACATTCATGAGAGGTAATGTCACATAAGAAAGAAAAGAGAATGGTATATAGATGAATCCATTCATGCAGACCCAAATAAGCTCACAAGGTCATAAAATGTCATACATGTATAAAAGTCGAGTGCATAATCGGTTTAAGACATTTATCAAATTTCATATAAGAAATAATTCAACCAAGTGAATCAACCAAAAATTAGGGGTTTAATTTCGAGCTTAATACTAATAAAAAGTAGAATGTCGAGAAGGTACCAGTCAAAACAAAATTGCAGTTTCTAAGAGAAGTAACTATACAAAAAAATGAAATAAACTGAAAGAAAATACAAAAGAAACAAATAAGATAAAATACAAAGAAACAAGAAAAGAAAAATCAAATGAGAGAGAAAAATCCCTCGTCGCTTCTTAGATACGTGGCATTAGTGAGCTCCACGTCTTGCTCCTCCACTGTTCTAGGAACACCTTCATCATAGTGCTTTAAACGCTACCCATTCACTAGAAATGTGTTCCCTATCCTTTCACTAGAAATGTGTTCCCTGTCCGTTCACTAGAAGTGTGTTCCCTGTCCTTTCATCAGTAAGCTTTACTGCACCATATGAAAAAATATTGGTAATCACAAAACCACCGTCTCATTTGGATCGCAAGTTACCAACCATCAGTTTCAGTTGAGAATTAAAACGACTATGACTACTCCTATTAACACTACAATCTAAAAAAATAAAATCAAATGCATGATTGTGATGAAGTTCATATTCACGTTCAGGTGCGTGTTTAGATTGAGTTTTAGTCTTCTTCAACAGATAAAAAATCCTTTCTATCTCTGGATAATAAATATTCAATTCATAAGCCTTGCTCCTATTCGTACATTAGCATTGATTATAGTAACTAGTAACAAAAATATAAATAAAAGAAAAATTATAAAATAAAGAACTATGAGGAGTCTCCGACAACGATGCCAAAATTTGATACGCGTTGCCGAACGCGCCCCTAAACTAGGAAGCTAAATTTGTAATATAGCTAACCTAGGTCATTCTTCCAGAGACTACTCAATCGTTCTTTTAAAAGAATTCAAGGATTTTAATAAAATAATTAAATTTAATAAAATAAAATTATAATTTTAAATAGTTTAGATAAATGCAAGTAATAAAATAAAAATATGATTTTGAATAGATTAAATAAATTCAAGTAATAAAATAAAATAAATTTTTAAACAGATTAAATAAATGCAAGTAATAAAATAAAAATATAATTTTAAATAGATTAAATAAATACAAGTAATAAAATAAAAATGAAAATTTTAAACGGATTAAACAAATGCAAGTAATAAAATAAAAACAAAATTATAAATAGATTAAATAAATGCAAGTAATAAAATAAAAACAGAGTTTTAAACAAATTAAATAAATGCAAGTAATAAAAACCAACCCGAACTTTCTTCGGCTCTTTCAAATCCCTCATGGGTTCTTAAAAGAAGTCTTTACATGTGTAGGTTAAATAGACTGAGATATCCCCACTGTGAATAACAATATTATTTCGACTTGAACATCGATTCAGAAATTCCACAACACAATCTAATCGATATTGATTCAATTACTAAATTAATCCAATTAATTTTATGTGTGTCTACATGTGCGTGTATGGGTATGGGTGTGCGTGTGTGTGTGTTTTGTTAAGTTGTAGAAAATATTGAAAATATTACATGTAAACATGTAACTTGTAAGTGTAAATTGATTCCATTGCTCGTTCGTTATTCGAGATGACTAAATCTATCTATAATGTGAGTTCTTTCTTTTGTAGGATTTCCTTAAAACATATTATCAACATTAATTATAATTATTCTCAAAAGTATGTCGATAATCAATTTACATATCTCTTGTAATGATTACAATAACAACTATTTAAAAAAAATCTTAAAAGTAACAACTAAATTATTGTATGTAAATGTTATATATTCCCCAAAATACAATATGTTTTGACAACACATGATGTTGTTGTCATTACACATAGAGCTATCTCATTATATGATTTAAATGAACCAAACACATAATCTACTCTAAGGGTTTGTTTGGTTGAGTGTGTGAGTTTGAGAGGAAAGTGTATGAAAAGTTAAGTTGTTTGGATGAAGGGATAGATGATGAGAAAAGAAGAAATTTTTTATAAAAGTTTGTGAGTGATGTTATAGGTGTAATTGATAAAATAATTTTTTAATAAATAAAATTATAATTAAAATTAAATATAGTTAATTTTCCTAACATAATTGATAAAATATTATTTAAATATTATCACTAAAAAAAAAAAAATTACCGACGAGACAAATCTATCAAAAACATCTAAAGTTCGTCGGTAAATTGATTGTATATAAATTTATCAACGGATTTCTGAGTCCGTCAATAATTATTAATGATATTTTGAGTTTGTCGGTAATTACCGACAGATTTAAGATAAATTTGTCGGTAATCTGTCGATAAATTTAACGACGGATATCTGTCAATAAAATCGTAACAATGATATTTTACCGATAGATAAAGTTATGTTGATAAAATTCCGTCGATGATTTAACTTTTTTGTTATAGTGTTATTAATATTTTATTATTTTTATTTTACAATTTTATTAAATTTATTATTATATTAATTATTATTATTATTTATTATTAATTATATAAATAAATATACTGAAAGGCAACTTTCTTCCGTAATCTTTGCAAGAGAGTGAAGAAAGATTATGTGGAATTTTTTTCTCCAATTTTGTTTTTAATTATTTTTTATTCATGGGTATTCTAATTTCCCTTGTTATTCCACGCTTTCTATGTTTTCATCTGGCGAAACAAATACACCGTAATTATGTGTTGTTAACTGGGAGATAGAAGTTGTTAACATTTATACCACGTACAATTGCAAACATGTTAATGATTAGTAATGCAAAAAGATAATAAACTATAATTTTGAACTAGAACCTTAATTTGTTCATATGGAATATCAACTTTAGCTCTCTAACAATCTCACGAAAGCAATTTTCGATGTCATATTACAAGCAATGATTTTCTTCTTACTTAGAATTTATGGATTTGTAAATTGATGAAATAAAGATTGAGTAAATATTGTACTATAAGGTACAACAATTTATGTTTTCCCCCACTACCTAACGAAGGTGTAGGAAAAAAATATGGGATTTTTACGAAAGCAAAATCTTCTTCATTTTGGGCAAAACTATTCGTCCCAATTACAGTACAATCCTATCCACTTCTTCTTGCACTTCCATGATTTTCTCTTGCACTAACACAGAGAAAACAAAATTACCATTTTACCCTTCAATTCATCTTCTTCACCCATTTTCCTCTTCATCGCTCCAATAACCCCACCTCATCACAGAGCAATCCCCTGCCTGTAATGCTAGCACTTAAGTAACCCCTACCTCTAACCTCATCATCAATGAATATATTTTGTATTCTAAATTATAAAATCTATAATATAAAAATTTTGTTTTGAATTGTATAATTCAAAATATAAAAATATATATTTCAAATTATATAATAAAAATACAAATTATATTATGGATCGTACAAGAATACAAAATTTAATTATAAATCTAAAATACAAATATATTACAAATTTAACTTATGAATTGGAAGATTTGGAATTGAACATTTTAGAAGAGTAGTTTTGGTATTTCTAAATATATGGGGGGTGTAGGAGGAAATTATGGAGGCGCAGGAAGAAGCGGCCTATCCCTTGAGATGATGACCCAGTTTAATATTCCCAAATGGGCTTCCTCGGTTCGGGCACCCGTTTACCCATATCTTTACGCCCGTCGTCATCCCCTTCCTCCTTTAACAAGAAATCGACCACGGTGGTGCCTAAATTCACTGGTTGCAACGTTCCACTGGCGGAAGCGCCAAATTCAACATCCACACCACACCTCACTCACCCCTCTTCTCCCAAACCCAAATTCCTCAAATTATTTTCTTCCACTTTTCCTCACCAGCTAGGGTTTTCTCTTCCGCACCATGTCGAAGAGAAAGTTCGGATTTGAAGGCTTCGGCATAAACCGCCAATCCACCTACAGCTTCGAGCGATCCCAGGCCCCTCAGCGACTCTACGTCCCTCCCTCCTCCCGACACGGGCACGACAACTATGAGGACACTGACCTCGACAACATTGACTACGACGACAACAACAACGACGAAGGGAACAAGAACAGCAACGACAACGACGAAATCGACCCTCTCGACGCCTTCATGGAGGGGATTCACGAGGAGATGCGGGCGGCACCGCCGCCCAAGCCGAAGGAGAAGGCCGAGGACCGGTACAAGGACGACGACGACGATCCCATGGAGAGCTTTCTGAAGGCGAAGAAGGATTTAGGGCTGACTCTCGCGTCCGACGCGCTGCACGCTGGGTACGATTCCGATGAGGAGGTTTATGCTGCTGCCAAAGCCGTGGACGCTGGTATGATTGAGTATGATTCCGATGATAACCCTATTGTTATTGACAAGAAGAAAATTGAGCCCATTCCTGCTCTCGATCACTCTTCCATTGACTACGAACCCTTCAATAAGGATTTTTATGAGGAGACACCTTCAATATCAGGTACTTCCACTATAACCCCGGAATTATATTATGGCGTGTTTGGATTCATATTGACATACTAGCTAGCCTGATTTTAGGTAAATGTTCACATGTTTGGTTATAAACAGAGGAACTGATTGTTAGTCCAGAATTGATTTTGAGTCAAAACAACTTTTGGTAGCCTTTTATACCGAGTTTACTGATAACTTCCACGTAGAATGAAAACATTGAAACACAATTCAGATCACTTCAGAGTCAAATTTTGCTAGCGTTCACCCAAATGCAGCTAATCATTGCTCGTTGGTTCATCTTTCATTTTCGCCATGTAATGCCTTTGTTATAAATGATTTTATTTAACTCCAGGTATGAGTGAGCAGGATGTGAGCGAATACCGGAAGAGTTTGGCTATTCGTGTATCTGGTTTTGATGTTCCTAAGCCAATAAAGGCTTTTGAGGACTGTGGGTTTCCGTCACAGATTATGAATGCTATAAAGAAACAGGGGTATGAGAAGCCGACATCTATACAATGTCAGGCTTTGCCAGTTGTGCTTTCGGGCAGGGATATTATTGGTATAGCAAAAACTGGTTCTGGTAAAACGGCTTCTTTTGTGCTTCCTATGATTGTGCATATCATGGATCAGCCTGAGCTTCAGAAGGAAGAGGGGCCTATAGGAGTGATATGTGCACCTACCAGAGAATTGGCTCATCAGATATATCTGGAGGCCAAGAAGTTTGCAAAAGCTTATGGGGTACGCGTATCTGCTGTCTATGGTGGAATGTCAAAACTTGAGCAGTTCAAAGAACTCAAAGCTGGATGTGAGATAGTTGTTGCTACCCCTGGTAGATTGATAGACATGCTGAAAATGAAGGCATTGACGATGATGAGAGCAACTTACCTGGTGCTTGATGAGGCTGATCGAATGTTTGATCTTGGGTTTGAGCCTCAAGTAAGGTCCATTGTTGGGCAGATTAGGCCGGACCGCCAAACATTACTCTTTTCTGCAACAATGCCTCGCAAAGTTGAAAAGTTGGCTAGGGAAATCCTTACTGATCCTATTAGAGTAACTGTTGGAGAGGTGGGGATGGCAAATGAAGATATCACTCAAGTTGTTTCTGTGATTCCTTCTGATACTGAAAAGTTGCCTTGGCTTCTGGAAAAGCTACCCGAAATAATTGATCAAGGTGATACTCTAGTTTTTGCTTCAAAAAAGGCTACTGTGGATGAAATTGAATCACAGTTGGCTCAAAGAGGCTTTAAAGTTGCTGCCCTGCATGGTGATAAAGATCAAGCTTCTCGGATGGATATTTTGCAGAAGTTTAAATCTGGTCTCTACCATGTGCTGGTTGCAACTGATGTTGCCGCCCGGGGTCTTGATATCAAGTCAATTAAGTCAGTGGTAAACTTCGATATTGCAAAGGATATGGACATGCATGTCCATCGCATTGGAAGAACAGGTCGTGCTGGTGACAAGGATGGGGTTGCATACACTCTTATAACTCAGAAAGAAGCACGGTTTGCTGGCGAATTGGTCAATAGCTTAGTTGCTGCTGGTCAGAATGTGTCTGTGGAGTTGATGGATCTTGCTATGAAGGTAACAACACCTTCGATTATATTCTTCTATTCATCAATCTGTATTTAGGCTTTTAACTTGTTTAATGCTTGCAGATTCTCTTTGATTGTTTCTGGTTCATGCAACTGGGTTTTTCGAATCTTCTTTTATCCTCGCGTGATACTTTTATAGATTTTGTTGGTTTGTTGTAAATGTCAATATAATAATTCTATTTTCATGGCAAAAATTTAATTAGTAATAAGTTTTAGGCAGAGTTATATGAGCGAGTTAATGGCAGTTGAGGTGGTTTAATAGGCTGAATACATCAGAGCTAAGGGACTGTTTGTTTCCTAACTTTGAAAACTGTTTTTTATTTTTGCAAACAAGAACAAAAACTTTTTCTGAAATTTGTTTGCAAGAGTGATATCCCATTGCTAATTTTTAAACTAAAAAACTCAGAACCTCCTTTAGTTGTTTTGGTTTTCTACTTTCAGTTTTCTATTATTCAAGTCCTTGCATCTTAAGATCTTCTTCCCCACTTGTATTCTCTAAAAAATAAAATATGATCTGTATTTGCCTGTTTGAAATTAGTTTGTCTTTTGTTAATGGTTTTAAAATCATTGAGTTACTTCTTTTAAATATAAATAGTGTTATGTGGAAAATAGATGGGTAAGGCTTTTTGTTGATGAATTGAATAATAAACAAAGGCCATGGTGGAAGTACACAACTAGGAAAATCTATTTGATATGAAAAGTTTGGTAAGGGCGGGGAAGTATAAAATTGTGCCGGGGCACTTTACACGTTGTCATCTTGCCTTCTTCAGTGTAATCTCTGATGCACAAAAGCCTTGTAACCTAATCACTTGCATCTGCAGAATAATAAATTAGTTCTCATAACCATTTATCTTATTATAACTGTAGGATTAGTTCACTAAAGCATTCATCTTGGAGGTGCCTTTCTCCTTTAATACTATTGTATTTATTTTGCTTATATTGTTGCTGTGATATTTATGTTTCAAAAAACATGTCTTTTGATATTTTTAGATTATCTGAAATAATAAAGGTTCAACTCCCTTGTATAGGTCTTGAATTTATTTAATGACTTTTGTCTTGTAATTCAATAGGACGGGAGATTCAGGTCGAAACGTGATGCAAGAAAAGGAGGTATGAAATGCAACTTTCGTTATTATGAATCGAAATAGTAATTTGCTGAGCAAAAAAACTGCGGGATATTTATTTGCAAGTAATTAAATCTGATCTCTTAATATGTACTGTGCAGGTGGGAAAAAAGGCAGAGGTAGAGGTGGTGGCGGAGGTGGACGTGGTGTGCGTGGAGTGGATTTTGGCTTGGGGATTGGATACAATCCTGAGTCCAACAACGCACCATCTAACACAGTTCCTACTCGATCTGCCGCTGTAAATTCTCTGCGGACGGGAATGATGTCACAATTTAGGAGTAACTTTGTTGCTGCTTCATCAAACTCTCAGAATCAAGGATTCAGTAACAATACAAGCATGGCCGCTAATAAGAGACCGGCACTCCCTGGTTTTGTATCTGGTGGATCAATTGGTGGTGACGTGAATACATATCAGCACACTGCTTCACCCAGTCCTGCTTCGCCAGCGGTAAATTCCAGCACTCAAGGTTCTGGAGTAAATCCTGGTCAGAAGAGCACGAATAGGTTAGTGTTCGGATGTGTATTTGCTGCATATATATCTTGATACATAATTTGGTTGCTAATGTTCTTACTTTCTTTTGGCTGCAGTTCTAAACCCAAAGAGAGGCGGAGGCCATCAGGTTGGGATAGATAGTCTGTCACATGGAATGACATCACTGTCAAATGTATCAATGTTCTTATATTTTAGGTCAAAGTCAAGAATTTATTTTCTTTGTATAATTAATCCTCCAGTTTTCAATCACCTATATTATTTTAGCTTCTAAGTTGTAGAAAGGTTTGAGGATTGTTTGGTTCTATTTTTTTTTTTTGTTTCTGAAAGCAGCAGTAATGCCTCTCTTATCACACGAAACATGATTAATTACTGGATAGATCAATCAATACAGTATTGGGTAAAGAACGTAGTTAAATCCTTTTTTCGCCTGTGAATGGATCATACAAAGGTATATGTCACAGCGACTTTTTAGGTTGTCATTTGTCATGTTAAAGATGTTAAAAAGTACTTTTGTTGATATATTCATCGAATTATTTAACTAACATTTTTAGTGAAAATTTCTTTTTCGATTATTGAGAGTCACTATAAGCTATTATGTCATGTTGTTATAGTGAAAACATACAACTTTCTTGTGGTTTGATCGTAATATATCTTTTGAAGTTCTTTGTGAAGAACAAATTTGATTTTGAAGTCTTTTCTCTTTTCCTTTCCCTCATATATATAGAATATATATATATATATATATATATATATATATATATATATATGTATTCCCAAACCTGTTGGGATGCCACGTTTAGGTGGCAACAGAAAATTGAAAGAAGGTGAATTATGTATCATCTTTTCAGTTATAAGTAAAAAATATAATAACAACGATAGTGAATTAGTTTCTTTTTTAATAAATACATTTTTCACCGTCTCCGTTAATCCATAATTACTGTATATAAATATTTTCTTTTTAAAAAATCAATGCTTCTATTTAAAATTTCCATATCTTGTCTTATACATGTTTGCTGAATCTAATACCACTAATCACACTTTTATACAAAGGAAAAAAATTAAATAAATTTATTTATGTTTGGTGGTTAAAACAAAAGAAAACTCATTGTTATTTATATCTCCCTTTCATTGGCACACATTTCAGTATTAGTAAACTACATATTTTAGGCTTAAATATATTTTTAGTTAAACTTGATATTGGAAAAGTAGATCAAAAATATGCAAATTCATTTTTTATATCAACTTTGTGATGATAAAAGACTGTCACTAAATATTAAATTTAAATGTAAATACTAAAATTATAATATAAATTTAGTCTTTTATCAATTTTGCAATGATATAATTTATCAATAAATATTAACTTTAAGTGTAAAGGAGGTGTAAAATCACATTTTTTAAAAAATTGGAAAACTAAATTCATCAATTTAAAAAGTAAAAGAATCAAAGATACATTTGAAAAAGAAATATAGAATAAAAAACATAATTGTTTTATTCAGGTTAACTTTTACTATTTTTATTTTATTTTATTTATGTCTTATTGTTATTTGTTACAACAATGCACATTACCTACTATCATTCACGTGAGTTTTTTTTTTTTTTTTTTTTATTTTTTTTTTTTTTTTTTTTTTTTTTTTTTTTTTTTTTTTTTTTCAATAGCGATTGTTCAGTTACTATGTGCATAGGTCTATAAAGATAATTTCATTATCCATTAGCCTGTGTTTCTTTTATTCCTTATTTTATTGAGTGATTTTACCACCTTGTTTGATATTGTTTTTTAAAGTGAATAATTGATCACTTTTACATTTTCTTTTTATTTACTCGTGTTTTTTTTTTTCATAACAGCCTTTAATTTTGTTCATGATTCAGGTAATTTTTTTATAGTTTGTAAATATTTTTCATATTATAGATAAAGTACCAACCTGTTATTAATCTGTTTGAAACTGAATTTGATTTTCTTTTAAGAAGATATTCGAATCTCACAAATAAAAAAGAAACTAACATATATAAACTTTTTGATTTAAAGATTAATTATCAATAGTCATCATTACTCTGCTTAATATAAATAGTAGCGATTTGTTTTCGTTAATTATGATCAATATTATTTTCAATAATATGATCACCTAAAATATCATAGTCTTTAATTTTATGTCATGAATGCTTTAGTAATTAAGTGATCATTCTGTCATATTTATTTTTAAAATGCTTAAAAATACATCTAACACATCCATATTTAAATAAATAAGAGCGTATATTTTAAAATAAAAAGATGAAAAAAGTGTTTTTAAACATCTACAAGGGAATTTTACTCTTCTTTTTAATGTATATTTCAAACCATCACAGAACATGGTAAATAATTATTCACTAAACAACAGATAAGTGAGTGCATTTTATTTGCATTTTAAAGAATTATTTTTTTCAAATTACTAGGTATATTAAAAAAACCTCACAATATTTACATGTTTTTTTGAAAAGAAAAGACAAAATATTTCAATATAGATTCAAAATTTAAAATAGTACTAAAAATGAGTTCACGGAATTATTATTTTAAACATAAGAGATAATTCTTGAAAAAAATATTTATTTTCTCAAAAGTTAATTAAAAAAATGGTATAAAGTTTTTTACGTGATCCTTTCTGTTTTTGTTTTCTTCTAGATCCCATAAACCCTCTTAGACCTGGGAGTGAAGTGGCTGTGCCTCCATTAAATAAAGAAATATAAATATTCGTATGATTCTTCAGATCTGTTCCTCCACCTTAGGTTGAATTCATCGCCGAGCATCAGATCCAAATGACGATCGGAGATGCTTTTCTATGCTTACTATTCATTGCAACTTGTTGGATTTCAGCTGCTTCGGCTGATTCCATCTATGGCTGCGGTGGTTTTGTCGAGGTAAAGTAATGTGCATTCATATCAGCCTTTGCACTGAAAAACGCAGTGAAGAATTGAAACGCCGATTTCGTCGTGATTAGTATTACTATTGATGCTCAGAAACTGCGATATTGATTTTCAGTCATTTGGATTGGGAAAATAAATGCATGGATCTGAAATTTGTGCTTTAACACACTATTCGTTTGTGATTTCTGTTTTTTTTTTCATACCTATTTCTGATGAATTCGCTTGTTTATTTTAGTGAGATGTTTATTTTTTTTTCGTTTTTTTTGTAATATTCGCTTGATGTTTATTATTGCTTACAAAGTCGGGTTATCGCAGGCGAGCTCATCGTTGGTAAAGTCGAGAAAACAAACTGATACCAAGTTGGACTATTCAGATGTCACGGTAAGTGCGTGTAATCTGCCTGACTCTTATGAAACGAGTAGTTTTCCTTTACAAAATGTTTGAAAAGTGGGAGGAACTCGAACTTTTATAGAAAGAAATTCCTTTCATGCCTTATTCAACATCCAATTCCTTTCTCTTCTACCACTTTTTTCCAGGTTCAACTATCTTAGCAGCAAATTTATGTTGTCCCATCGGTAATATCCACTGCAAAATTGAAAAAAAAAATTATATTAATAATAAGCTATTCTTACAATATACAACCATAGAAAGCAGAATCAGAAAACGTCATGATATTGGGTATATTGATAGCGCTTGCATAAACTTCTTGTAATATCCACAGCTATATTTGGCTATATTTTGCTGTCTCATCTTCTTGAACTTGAGATATAGATTGACATTCCCTTGTTATGCAAACTTCTCCCAAAGATGGTGTTTGAGGTGGTCATCTTCTTCAGCGAGCCTTGCATAAAGACCGGAAGTTGGATACCATTTTCAAAATAATCCTTTTTGCCACGATGACCATATATATTCTATCAAATTTTAGTGCCCTACAGAATTTGTTCTAAACCTTGCTAAACACTACATAGGGAGTACTCTCCTAGAGTTTAGCAAGGATTGGAATCATGAAAAAAAGTTAAGGACATCATCATTGGTATTTATGCATTAGTGGCTAAAGGAGATTACTACACGTTGGACACATCAGTGGGAGAAGTCTGTGTAACAAGGAAGATGTCAAGACTGCATAACAAGTTAAGAAAGAGGAGATCACAAAACAGGAATGTTTAGACCATATTGGAGATTCAAAGAGTTTGTGAAATTATTATCAATATAGCCAAATATCAAAAAGATTTGTCTTATTCTAAGTACTTATAGGAGATAAAAATAGGTAAATTTTTACTTCCGCTTTTGGAAAAGTTGGGTGAGGTTGCTTTTATGAAAGTTGGTGCACAAATTGATTTTAACTCGTGGGAAAAATTCAATTTATTTTACTTTTTCATTTTTCTTCTAGTATGAGCGTTTGCTTAGATGTTTATTCATACAAGACCTAAGTACCTCTTCGCTGAGCTTTTAGTACACGAGGGCTTATGCCATAGATTTGACTAGGCTTTTATGCAGAAGTTTATTTTAGACTGGGCCACAGTGTTATTTAATTAGCTTTTATTACACGAGGGCTTGTGTCTTAGATTTGACTGAGAATATTATTGGAATAAGCTAAAAAGAGATAAAAGAGTGTATGAGAGTCATATGCTATTTTCATAAACTCCAGTAAGCTCCCCATAAATTCTTTCAAATTCCCCCTTTACTATACCCTTGGTTCCTTTTTATTTTAACAAATTATTTTGCACGATAGCTGTAATGATGTTACTGGCTTCAGTGGCTTGTTACAGTAAAACAAGACATTCATGAAAAAGTCCTATCTCGTCCTTTTTGCTATATACTATTATTGGGAAAAGGATGTGGTGTTGCTCATCCAAGTATTCATTTCAACTTGCATCCAACAACATTTAATTGATCCATTTGTTGTAGGTTGAGCTTCAAACTGTGGATGGACTGGTAAAGGATAGAACACAATGCGCTCCAAATGGATACTATTTTATTCCAGTATATGACAAGGTGAAATTTACTAGAATTTGTACACATTTAAGTTTGTTTGGGCAACTTTTGTCAGCATAAATGCAGAATGGTATATCAATGCCAGAGGCATGTTCATCATTCAGTTCTTCTCAATGCAATTATTTTCATCACAGGGTTCCTTTGTAATTAAAATTAATGGACCTCCAGGATGGACATGGGATCCAGAAAAGGTTAGTTATTTATCAGTTATAATCTGCATGCACGCCTCTCTTTCTCAATCTTGATGTAATGTCTGATTATTTTTATGATTCTGACACTCACTTGTTTCCGCCCCTCTTGTCCTACAGGTTCCAGTGGTTGTTGACAATAATGGTTGCAATGGCAATGAAGATATAAACTTTCGTTTCACAGGGTAGGCTATTATTCTGATTTTTTAACTTCACATGGGTTTTGAAATGTCAGGGTGAATAATATCCTTGAGGATGTAGTTTTTAACTGTACCCAATGATGTCATGTAATCCATGTAAAAAATTTCTTGTTGAATAAGGCTATTGTTATTGTTGTATGTCCTGTGCATGCCATGCTTGCTTATGCTTTAAATTTGAAATTACCTACTAAGTTTTGTATGTTTTAGGTTCACTATATCTGGTAGAGTTGTGGGAGCTGTAGGGGGAGAAAGCTGTTCAATTAAAAATGGAGGCCCATCAAATGTAAAAGTTGAATTATTGTCCCTTTCTGGGGATCTTGTCTCTTCCGTCTTAACTTTATCATCAGGGAGTTACTTGTTTACAAACATCATTCCAGGTAGGGGAGTCTGTGCTTAGTTGTTTACTTTGGTTGGAAAGTTATTGGCTTTCAATTCTTTTATTATGTAGGGAGCCTTGTACTAGTGGAATTATTACTACATATAAGAAGTTGTCCAAGATTTATATAGGATTAATATTTACGTGACATGAAGATATGTTGTGTGTAAAAATATATATGGTTTACAGATAGGCGAAATTAATTTGAAATTTTCACACAAAAGTATGATTTTACTGGAGGTAAACGCAATTGGTTGAGAAGTACTTGAGGATGAACCAGATGAACTGGGGGTGAATGAGATTGTCTAATTAATATTATGTGCTCAGAATTGTTTTGGACAAAAAAAGTGGAATGAAAGTTTAGTTGGGTAATTAGGTTTAATGTATAAAAAATATCTCTTTCTGCACTTTGAAATGAGTGGGTTGGAAAGGGAGCATTTAATGATTATTACTTTTCCAAGTAGCTTAGATATTGTGTGTATGGAAGTAATGATGTTTTTGTTGTGTCAAAAGAGAAAAAGGAGAGGCACAAAGCTGTTGAATTTGTGTGTTATTATACACCAGAGTTTGATTTGTATAGGCTTATTACAAGACATACTAATAATGAGGGGATATTTTGTTCCCCTAAATCAGACGTGACTGCACTATTTTCTCAACAACATATCTTATCAATTGACTACCCTATAGAATCTTGAGATTTAAGAGTCCTGTGATTTACTTTCTGCTCTCTATCCTAATTTGTCTACTACTAAGAAATTTCCATGAAAGATCTCTTTTGGGTGTCTTGTTTGTCCTTGATCAAGATGGGCTAACATGATCCTATAGCTTTAAAGCGTGTGTTTATCGTATACTCCTCTTCTCAAAATGGGTATAAGTGTTGCCATTCTCCATACGAGAAATTGTGTCCTTGGATGTCACCTTCGACGAGGAACAAAATCATTTCACTCGACCTTACCTTGAGGGGGACAATCTTATGGAAGATAGGGAGATTCATTTTGGAAAACTTCTCCTTTTCCAACTCTTGAATTAACTTCTCATGACCTTAAAAAGGAACCTGAACAAGAAGCTTTGGCTCAAAATGAATCTAAGAATGCTCCAGCTAGACTTGAAAACAATACATGGTTTGAAAAGGATCCGTTTTACACAAAAAATCAATGGTGATTACTAGATCAGCACTCACTCGAGCAATCCAACTCCTTAAGTCAAACAAACTTTGATTTTCCAATTTTATTGGATAATCCCTCAACTTCCCCAAATGAAATAGACCCCAGAACTTGATTAACAGCTTTTATCATTCAGTTGGCTTTAGAAAAGGAACTATAAAAAGTGTACTAAAAACACTTCACAAATTTTCTCAAACCCTTTAAGCTTGAACTCCATCTCAATTCTCACTAATGTTTGTGAGGCATTATTTGGTTAAAATTGGAAGCAGACCATGAATACATAAATGGAGGCAGTGGAGAATAACAACATGGGTGTTGGTTTGTTTGCTATTAGCCAATTGGTTGTATATACAATAAAATCTAAGGTAGATGGATGGATTGAGATATACAAGTTGAGGTTAGTAACTAAAGGTTTCACTCAAACCTATGGGATAATTGCTGCAAATTATAGCTGAGAACTTCAACAATTTGAGATGAAGAATGCTTTCTTTCTAGAGGAGCTTGAGGAGGAAATCTATGTGGAGGTCCCATTTGGATATGAAGCTTTTGGAAATTCTGTTACAGGTTGAAAACTGTCCCCAGAGCATTGGTTTGGGAATTAACTAAGGTCATCTCAACCTTCAGATACAATTGAAACTCAAGGATAATTTAGATAAAATCTTCAGTGTGTATGTTCACTCACTGGCAAGTGTGTGTATATATAAAAGATGTTATAAAGAAGAAGATGAAAAGAAGTTACAATGAGTACACCTATTTCCTGAAGTACAAAGTAGATACAAATAGAGTTAGATTCTAGAGGCTAGACAACATATATCATATTATTTTCTAACACCCTCCCTCAAGCTCGAGCCTACAAGTTGTATGTACCAAGCTTGGATCACAAAAATTGAATCGGGGTGCCCTCAAAGACTCATGTTAAACTATAGGAAAGAGAGACTTTTAGCTAAAACTGTGTACTTCTGATACAACACATGCTTTATTTGTGTTGAGAAAATGAAATCAATACAATAAATGAAGCAAATTTGATATCCTCTAATAGTAAAGATATGGTACCGGAATAAATGAAATCAATATAATAAAAGATAGGTAACTCTCCTTGCAATATTAGACCAATTCTTGGTGTCTTGTGTGGTATGTAAGGGGAGGGGGCGGAGAGGAGAATAAAATATCGGTTTCTGTCTTCTCTCAAGTAATAATACTGTCTGAATAGAGAGTTATTATTTTCTATTCTTCAATTATTATTGCTATTGTTTTATTCAAAATCAATTATTATTGCTATTGTTTTGTTCAAAATCAATTATTATTGCTATTGTTTTATTATTTTCTATTCTTCATCTCCAAGTTGGGCAACACTCTTGATGTGATTGCAGGAAAATATGAACTACGTGCTTCAAATCCTGATATGGAAGTTAAAGTTAAAGGTTCAACACAGGTTGGATATTGTGCTTGCATTCAGCATTTTTCTTGTGTTCATGCCCATTTCATGGGCGTCACATTTTATTGTCATGATACATTTAATGAACTTCCATATTGTGCTTACTATTTTTCTAATATTGTGTTTCTTGCAGATTGAATTGGGCTTTGGAAACGGGGTAGTTGATGATGTTTTCTTTGTCCCTGGATATAGTATCAGTGGATTTGTTGTTGCTCAGGTAATGTTTGTTGAAGGGACAAATCATTTTCTAAATTTCACTTTCCTTTTGTAACTGCCATATCATTTTCTTTGAAAAATTATTATGTAATAATCTAGTGAAAGATCTATATAGTTCGATGACATACAACAACAAAGCCTTCTCACACTTGTGATTATGTCGTCACATAGAACTAAAAGTAAATTCTTGTTTGCATTGCTTTCATCTATTCACATTTTTATGAGTGTTGAAGGATGTTTATTTTCTCAATCAGTTTAAACTTCTAAAATAGTTTAATGTGGCTTATAACTTGACAGTTTAATTGAACCTTTTTCATGTATTTTTGCCTTCCATTTTGGTTCTTCCTTTTTTCCAGGGAAATCCGATTGTAGGAGTCCATGTTTTCTTATATTCAGATGATGTTTCTGAGGTGGAATGTTTGCAAGGCTCTGCTACTGGCCCACGACAAGAAATAGCTCTCTGTCATGCTGCATCAGATGCTGATGGAAAGTTCACATTCAATTCAATACCTTGTGGTAATTACTTATTTGAGTTCTTATTCTGTCATATACCCCCTCTTGATGTGTCAAACAAAGTGTGGTTTAGCTGAAGTTGAGCCCTATAAGGAGCTTCTGAAACATGTTATTAATGTGTCTGATAGCGAGTGTTGAATTTCTGTGCCTATACATTGATGAAAAGGAACATTCTTTCCCAGTGTTTTTGTCATCTTGTTTGTAGTTTGTGCATTTAATTTTTAAACAAGCACTGACTACTTGCAATTATATGTATGCAACTGTGTTTTCAAAATTCCTGGAACTTCACCCTTAACATACATACGGCAATTAGTCTTCTGGTTATGGATCATATTAAATTTCAGTTCAAAACATTTCTTGTACTTACTCTACAGTTGTTAGGTATTGAATAATTATCATCTTGCTGTTCTTGAAAATTGCTATTGCATACTGCTAGAACCTATTTTGCTTAATTTAGTGCTTGCACTTTTTTTTTTTATCGACATACAGGGAGTTATGAACTTGTTCCCTACTATAAGGGAGAAAATACAGTATTTGATGTTTCACCACCCAGCGTCTCAGTTAATGTCAAGCATCAGCATGTAACGGTGCCTCAAAAATTTCAGGTAGCCTATATGGATAAAATGTTTCATACACGAACCATCATCACTTTTTGTTTGCTATGGCATGCATAAAAATACTAGTGCTATCGATGTGGGGTAAATAAAAAAAATCGAATTATGTATTACAATTGAGTTCAGGACTGCAGGCCTAGTGAAATTTTCATTAAATGAAATGTAAATGGTGGATTATGTTTGAGTATTTCCGAAAAATCTATTAAAAAGTAACTGCTCTTTTGCATGCTAGCTAAGCTCTTTTGCATGCTATCAGAGGCATGCTAGCTAAGCTCTATTGCATATTCATCTAGTGCATATCCTTTTTTTTTTCTAATTTCAGATAAGATTCCACTTTAAGAACGACCTTCATTTTTTTTGATAATTTGGCATCAAACTAACCAAGGATAGCTTATATTTCTGGTTATCACTTAATTTATTAAAATTTAGAAGTAAATACTACTGCTGAAAATATACATGAAAAATTCCAAAAGAAATTGGAAATTAAAACTGGAATTGCAAAATATCTAGGTACCAAATATAGATATGACTGTTTTGAAAAGTTATAAATATTTCACATTTCGTACGTTGAAAAAAAAAATTGGTTCGGTCATAACACTTGCATTGTAATTTTACTGATATCAATCTATTATTGGGTTATGCGTATGGTATTTTGCTCTCAAGTATGTGCTATCAATGTTAATTCTATCAGGTAACTGGATTTTCTGTTGGAGGCCGTGTAGTTGATGGAAATGGCATGGGAGTGGGGGGCGTCAAAATCATAGTTGATGGTCATGAAAGATCAATTACTGATAATCAAGGGTATTACAAACTTGATCAGGTATTGGTATTAATACGGGTAAATGTGCTTGTGTAAGCTCGTTAAATGGAAAGATATTTTATTTTGTTTTAGTTTAGGACACAAGTTTCTGAATCTTTTGGTCTTGAATTTTTGTTAACTTTTGACTTAGTAATGTTTCTCTTGTCGCTTTTCTTGTTTATTTGTATGAGTTTGTTTTTTCTATCAATCTGAGTAAGTTTTTTCAATCTCCCTGGACTGTGGATATCAATTAGAGCCTAGGCCAGCGTACTTTTTCCATTTTTTTTATCTCATTTTAGATTGTTCTGATAATATCTTTAAATTGATTGTTTTTTCTTCTACATTTACATTGACATTTTGTTTTACACTTTCTTTTCTATGTTATATTTATTAGGTTACATCCAAGCACTATACCATAGAGGCCCAAAAGGAGCATTACAAATTCAAGAATTTGGAGAATTATATGGTAAAACATATCATAACAATTCTAGTGGAATTGAGTTTATTATACTGCTCTCTTAGTAGGATGATGAAATTCTTAGATGGTGTAAAAATGCTGCCGTGTGGCTCTTGTTACAAAGTCTGTTTACTTTCTCAGGTATTGCCAAATATGGCTTCAATAGAAGACATCAATGCCATTTCATACAATCTTTGTGGTTTGGTTAGGATGGCTAATGGTGGTTTGAAAGCAAAGGTCTGCATATTCTCTACACGTAATTTATTTTTAGTAACATTTTCATGTTAAAGTAAAGTTGATCTTTTGATAATTGTACTAGGTAGCTTTGACTCATGGACCTGATAATGTGAAACCACAAAAGAAGCAAACAGATGAAAATGGAAAATTCTGCTTTGAGGTATGTTAGCTTGGTGAGAATAAATCAATAAGTTTTTGTCCTTTCTGTAGTGTTGACAGTATCTCTTAATATAAAGTGGATACAAGTAGCTTAGCAGAAAGAGAAAGAGGTTGGATTTTAAATAACAGATTCAACCTTATGCTCTGGGAGTGTTAGCTTATTTAATAAGCAGCATGTTACCATCAAATCTATCTAATTTTATTGTACTTTTTTTTTCTGTTGGTTGCAAGCATTAGGAGGAAAGTTCTAACCTTTAAGCTATTTAATTTGTGACATACTTTTATGTTTGGTGATGCTAGTTTTATGAACTGAATTTGGGATCCCAAAAGCATTAACCATACACTAGCAAAAAATAGAAATTCATTGTTGCAGCTTCAAAGCTTATGGCATAATTTTTCTAAGGTAGTCTTTTGTTTGGATGGCTAGAGTGTTAGTAAGGGATTTGATTTAGATTTGCGGTATTTTATATTAAATATTTTTGTTGAAATGTCAAAAAAGGGCCAATTTTCAGCATCTGCAGTTCATAGGAGAACTTGTGTTTGAAGATGATTCATAGCTACTGTCCAAATCTTGTCTTGAATTATTGTTAAAATAATTTTTTTTTTCTTTAATGATGTTTGTAGAGTATCTGCTGAAATTATATTGTTCATTTCTCAGTACTGATATACAAATTATTTGCTTTACGTCTAGGTTCTTCCTGGTGAATATCGGTTGTCAGCAATTCCTGCAACTCCTGAGAATGCTGCTGGACTCATGTTTGCTCCATCTTATATTGATGTTGTGGTCAAAAGTCCCCTGTTGAATATTGAATTTTCACAAGTAATTTTTCACCCATATTAGCTATTGGTTATCTTGTGTTCTTAGTTTATTCTTCCTTTTTCCTGCATCATCATGCTGAATTCTATTGGGGGGAATCAAAATTAGAGTCCTATATTGACATAGTCATGGTAGTCAAAATCGAGATCTTACACAAGATCATGTAAGAAAATGTATAATTAATCAAGAGATTGTAACACGGTTTGGAAGATCCTACAAAATTATGAAAAGAATGAGTGGGAGCAAATGAGTGTTGTAAGATCCTACAAAATTATGAAAAAGATGAGAGTGAGTGTAATGTTGAAACTATAGGCAAAAGGGAGTGTTGACAGGTATATGAGGGGTATTGGAAGGGACAGTTGAAACTGAGAAAAGAGGGAAATTAAGGATTGTTGTGGGTTGCTCAAAGGTAATTTGTGGGGGGGAAAGGGACTGTAGCAAGGGTTGTCAGGGCTTTATTTTGGGTGGTAAAAGGGAGTTCTATGAGGGGTAACATAGGTTTATTTTGGATGGTAAAAGGGGGTTATATGAGAAGTGCATGGTTTATTATGGGTGGCAACAGGGGGCTGTTACAAAGGTGCTTTGGGTTTAGTTTGGGGGGTAAATGAAAAAAAGAAGAGGGTGCAGTAAAGTTGTTTTAAAGTAAATGGGAAAAGGTGAAAATTACTTGCAGAAAGAAGAAAGAATGGGGGTATTGGGTCCAAAAGTTTGAAGATTATAATTCTTAAGGAATTGAAATTTAAGTCTAACTCAAACCCATAAAACTGACTAGTGAGGTGAGATTTGTATTTACTTATTTATATACTATAATTTGGCATTATCTCCAAATGTGGGCTTTTCAACACAACTCCTCCTGCCAAGAACTTAACATCTCGAGTGTGCGACTAGAGGGAAACCCGATAATGATTGACATGAGACCCAACAAATATAAGTTCTGAATGATTTTGATATCATTTTAAGAACGTGAAATTTAAGTCCAACCCAACTCTACAAAACTAACTTGTAAGGTGAAGTTTGCACCTATTTATATACAAAATTTGGTCTTATCTCTAGTTGATATAGGTTCTTCAACATTGTGAACTTAACCCATGAAGAGCCAAATAGGAAATACAGAAAAGTGTTGTGCCACTGCGAGTTTCGATATTCACTAATGATCCCACACGATCCGTGGAATACACAATCTAGAGGTGAATCAAACTGGGAGAGGGTGAAGAAGATCATAGAAGCGTACAATCTTATGGTTCAACTTGTCATTCTGACTACCTTGGATATAGTTAAGCATGAGATGATCAATCTTATATGGTTGTATGATTTGTTAAGCAATATTAGTATGTTTCACATCAATAAATTTCACATGATTCTCAATGATGTTCTTTTGTGGCTAGATGTGTGTTTATGGTGTTGTTGTCAATGAGGGCAGTATGGTGTGTGAATGTGGTGTAATGGTTGTAAAATATTTGTAAGCAAAGAAAATAGGAGATATATTTCAAAAATTGAATTTCTTGTATAATTATCCAAACACTAGGTTTTACAGATGATGGACATTAAACTAATTTTATTTCATGGTATATTAAAACTCTATCCAAACACAACCTAATCATAAGATCTAGTTCCTGAGGTTAGTGTTGCTTAAGCTTTCATACACTTTATATTCATCATATCTATAGTTGATGTGAGATATCTCATCCAAGGTCTTAATTTACTGCATTATTGGAAAAAGTGAGCCTCGTGCAATAAATGTAAAAAAGTAGAAGCAGTCAAAGGGATGCTGCTCTGTAGAACCTTGGCAGAACTTGCTGCTTCTGCATAGGCCTCAGATTTGATGCACTTACCTAGGCTATCGGAAAATATAAAGGAATTCTATCGGAAACTTCGTCAGGCAGTTATTTCACTGTTAGCACCACTCAGAAAAAGACTCAGAATATTATCGCTATGTGGTATTATCCTAAAACATAAACATTGCAGAGAACAATGATGTGCAACAGAGTATCGTTGCTTTGATACCTGAATTTTATGAAGATTGTGTGCCTGATGCATTTTCTCTATATTCTTGCAAATAAAGATGTCATGTGTCCAAGTGTGTGCGGTAAATGTAAAATCAGTAGAAGCACTTGAATTTGGATATGATAAAACAATCAGCTAGTGTCTTGCTCCGCTGATATATATTTTATATATAAAAAGAGTACAATATAACGAAAAGTTAAATCCATGACACTCAACCCTTAGGCTAGGACATACACCCAAAAAGCAGCCTTATGAAAGCTGTACTATACAATAACAATCATAATTTTAAAAAGCAACAAAGAAAGAAATGTCATCTTAGGCATATATTTATTACATATTATAGGAAAAACTGTGCCTGAGTGTCTGCTGTAAATGTAAGCGGTAGAAGAAGCCAAAGGGATTCAATCATTAATAATATCTAATGTTGATGTGAAATTTCATCACCCCCTTCATATTCTGAACCATTCATCTTGAATATGGAGATTGTAGAACCTGTTTTTTCTTAATATTATACCAAGAAAGCCATGTAGCCAGGTGGCCCTTGAGAAGAGAATGGCCCAAGTTTTTGTTATATTCTGGCCATATTTGTTATATGGAATATCAACATAATGGAATACATTTTTTTACTTGAATTTTATTTATTTATTTATTTATAGATTTTCTATACTGTTGAGTTTTTGTTTGATTCCTCTTCATTTTCTTTAGGAATCTTTTTGATCTTTTACGCACAAATATAGGGACTGATTTTATTGTTCTATTCTGATTATGTTCCTTACGATTGTAGGCTCTGGTCAATATTCATGGTGCTGTATCTTGCAAGGAAAAATGCGGTCCATTTGTTTCTGTTACTCTGGTGAGACAGGTTGAGAAACATAACGGAGAGAGAAAAACAATTAGCTTGACCCCTGAGAGTAGTGAATTTCACTTTTCAGATGTTATTCCTGGAAAATACAGGCTTGAGGTTGATTTTTTTTTATTTTTTTTAATTTTGCATTCCCATCTTATTTGTGGTTTTTCTAGTAGAATCTCTTTAGTTGTTTATAGTTTTATTTCTGGATTTTTTTTTTTAATTTGTTAATACTTTTGGTCCAATGTCAGTTTTTTCTGGAAAGTTCTGATTTGTGTGTTTTGGCCACTGTAATAATATTTGTTTTAGGTCAAACACAGTTCCCCTGAGTCAGTCACCTTCAAAGATAATTGGTGTTGGGAACAAAGCTTCATAGATGTAAATGTTGGTGCTGAGGACGTAGAAGGAATCCTTTTTGTTCAAAAAGGCTACTGGGTCAATGTTATCTCCACTCACAATGTTGATGGTTACCTGGCTCAACCAGATGGGTCAATTGTGAATTTGAAAATTAAGGTACAACAAATATAGCGGACCCAGAGTACTAGTAAGTTGAAGCTTCACAAAAATTCATTTATGTTCTTTTTGTCTTATCTGCAGAAAGGTTCCCAGCATATATGTGTAGAACATCCTGGTGTACATGAATTTAGTTTTGCTGACTCGTGTATCTTCTTTGGGAGTTCCTCGGTGAAAATTAATACATCCAATCAATCGGTATGGAGAATTCAGATATCCATGATTACATTGTTCAGTTTTTCATGTATTATTATATTTGGTTCTTTTGAGGATTTTCTTCCATAATTTTCCTTTTTTGTAGCCCATCCACCTTACTGGAGAAAAGTATCTTCTTAAAGGACAAATAAGTGTGCAGTCAGACTCACTTGATGCATTGCCTGAGAAAATAGTTGTTGATATTAAACATGACGGAGCTGGTGTTATTGATCATGCTATAGCCACACTGAAGTCCCATGCGAAAGATCAAACAGATACTGCTATATTTGAGTATTCTGTTTGGGGAAATCTAGGAGAAAAACTTACCTTTGTTCCTTGGGACTCTAGGTACTTATATTTAATCTTACTGGTTGTTCGAACAATTTCAATTAAATTTCTATTATAGTTTTAATGGCTTTTGTAGAAGCAGATTCGATCAAGAAAGAAAATCGATGGTGTGAATACATAATAGCAACTATCTCGTTTCATCTTTGCCTATATATCCTGAAAGGATTGACGGTGTACAACTTGTAAAATAATACAGTAAAGTGGATTGATACTATTTTATTCTAACTGCTAATTCCTTTCAAACTGTTTCAAAAGCTATTTTGAATTATGGTGTTACATCCAATATCTCGAAAACGAAGTTATAAATCTTAAAATTGTATTGTATGTGTCCGGTTTTCCTCTAAAGTTAAACACTTAAATTAACTTACCTTTTTTTATGATTTCATGGTGTTTATTAGTGTATTGTGCATATAATGCACACAATTCTGTGATTCTGCGTTTTTTAATACTTTAATTACTCATTTTCATTTTTCCTTCCTATCCTTCCCTCCTCTCTGTAGCTTTTGAAATGAAACTTATTCAAGCACTACTATCCACCCAATTTATACCATTGATTTGTTCTTTTTTGGTTATAGGAATGATGGGCAGAAGAAACTTTTATTTTATCCGAAAGAACATCAAGTAAGTATCAAAATATTAGTTTGTCTACTGATATTTTTATCTGACTAACTGAGTTTTATTTGCAAAATCCTTTTCCGTAGGTAACAGTGACAGATGATAATTGTCAAGCTTATATTCCTATATTTTCTTGTCAAGTGGGTGCATACATTGAAGGATCAGTGTCACCTCCTCTTTCTGGTGTCCATATCAGAGTTTTTGCTGCTGGAGCCAGCAGCATTACTTCGCTTAAAAGTGGTGAACTAGTTCTTGAAACAACCACTGGTACCGATGGTTCCTATGTGGCAGGACCTTTGTACAATGATATCGGTTACAATGTCGAGGCTTCAAAGGTAGTGTCTTTTCTCTGAACAAATTAAGTAAAATTAATGTCTTATTTTTAAAAAATACTAGAAGAGATTCAGTTTCTCTACTTATCTGTGATGTTTCTATTGCCATCTTGGTTTCTTACATTGTTTGATTTATTGTTTTTGTTTATATTTGCAGCCTGGATATCATTTAAAACAAGTTGCACCTCATTCCTTTACTTGTCAGAAGCTTAGTCAAATTTTAGTACACATACATCACAAAGATAATGCTGAAGAGCCCATTCCTTCTGTTCTGTTATCTTTGAGTGGTGACAATGGTTATAGAAACAACTCAGTATCAGGGACTGGAGGGACATTCCAGTTTGATAATTTGTTTCCTGGAATGTTCTATTTGCGTCCTGTTTTGAAGGTAATATACTGTAACTGGAGTACTGGACATAATTGTTATGATGTTGTATTCTACTATTTGTCATGTCCTTCACATGCAACCTTTTATCAATCAGCTCTAGTTCACATGTTGCTGCACTTGCAGTTAACGATATACTTGATTTGATTATGAATCCAAAATATCCCTTACAAATGATTGCGTTTTCTTTGTGTATCCATATACCAATACTTCATTAATATGTATTTGTGAAGTATCAAAGCGTTTAAAAAAAAGCTGTGGAACCTTTTCTCGTATTGAAATAGAAATGGAGCCTATCCTCTTTAAGGATATTGCTGAAGGGAATTAGATTGGTACTGTTCCTTTTTATAGGTAACACTTTATAATTTTTTTTTTTCTAATATCGAAGAAGCATGTTTTTAATTTGGATTTGAAGGATAGTTATATGTTTGGTATATGCTTTATGAATTTTTATACAAATCTGAATTTATACCCGGGATGTATTGCTTCCTATATCACCATACTAGGCTTGTATGATATCCGATATCCATTGTATCTGTGCGTCATATATTCTTTACACCCAGAGGTGTGAAAGGCCACTTGTGATTGACAAAAAGAAATACATGAAAAAGAAAATGACAACTGTCACATTTCATTGTTAAGTTTGATCATTTTGTTTGCTTATCTAGAATCTTCACGTTTTTTTTTTTTTTTTTAGATTGAATTGGTCACCTTTTTTTGCTAGTTATTTTTTTTTTGTGTGTTTTTTAAAACAATTAAAAATAAGAAGTTTAAAAATTTGTATATTTCAGGAAATTTTAAAAGTTTATATTTAAAAAAC
>Ga0099825_1001334_pt1 | contig 31145 bp, 15 predicted proteins | sample SiratroredBW_FD_76838 | JGI IMG/M metagenome (GOLD analysis project Ga0099825, IMG submission 76838) | Root nodule microbial communities of legume samples collected from California, USA - Siratro red BW | ecosystem: Host-associated > Plants > Roots > Nodule | place: USA: California | collected...
AATATTATGGTTTATCTTGCTTTTCCCGTGCAAAATGCCAAAAATAAACCTCTTGCTCGGAAGCCATTTGAAAGCATGCTACAAAAGAAAAATTAAAGTTCATGATATATCAAGAACTTATAATGGAATAATTTTTGAATCTGTAATTTTAATTTAAAAAAGAAAATACTAATACGCTAATGCACATATACTTATACATCCAGTTTGTAATTATAAATGACATTGATTAGTAATCTATGCATAAAAGAACTAAGATTAATTATTTATCTAATTTCTGTAGTTCAACAAATTTACCTTTACTTTTCTATATTTATAAGTTATTCCTTGTAGTTCTTATATATAGTATTTTAAATTATATAGTGCGTATGAGTTTAAAGGTTAAAATTAGAAATATCATGCATAAAAACTGAAAGAAATTAAAATAATATATTAAAAACTACATAATATTATTTTTAAGTATGAAGATAAAAAATAAAGTTTGTATGATTATAGAGTAAATAAGTAATTAAATAAAAAAATAAAAACATTGAGGTAGCCGTTAGAAGGGGAAAAAACGTTTAATCTGTATACACTCATAATATTGGAGAGTATAATTTTAATAATATTGGAGAATATATTTTGTATGCACTAGTGAATTATGAGCTATAAAGTTTTTTCGAGAAAATATTTCAGTCAAATTTGGTTGAGAAGAAAAAAAAAGTTTTCTCAAATCACTAAATCACTAATCACTAATTCCGAGTACTTTTAAGTATTCCAGAAAATTGTTGTATATTTTTATGAGTTTATCTCGAGAGAATCGATCAAGGAGTTTGTATCCTTAATGGTATCTTGATAGAAGCTTGTGATGACTCGAATAAAGTTTATGTAAAATCATTACCAAACCACAATGACTTTACCTTCGTATATGAGTTCTTCTTCAAAAGAACTCGACGTATTGTTTTTGTTATCTCCTTTTGAGAGTAGAATGCTTACTGTGATGAACATGGCTCCTAGCCAACTTCACCCAAATAGTTGGGCCTTTTTAAAAACCTTTCAAGTACTCTACTATTATCTTCATATAAGTATGACTATAAAAAAAATTATGTATTTTTATCAGCTAAAACATGGTTTTGATGTTGGTTGTTTGTTTAATGGAGCTCAAAATGGTCATTTTTCCACCATCTACACTTTCTCTTTCAAAAATTTCACAAATAAGTTTTTCAAGTTGAAATACTCACCCAAGGCCTTCAAAAATGACTTTTCTTTCACTCAAATCATACACCCAAATTTTCTTTGTATTGGAAAATGCTAGATAAAATTTAGATCTAGGGTCGAGTACCTCCTTAAGTTTAAGTACAAAATAGACTTAGAAATCATCAAAAATCCTTGTCACCCTATAAGTAGTAAAGGTCTCCTTAGCCCCTCATGGAAGACCCTATTTTCTTGTTTTTGTGTAAGGTTTGCTTTCTTGCATCATGTTAAATTTCATATTATATTGGTTTCCAATTTCCTCCTTTGTTTTGTTGTGTAGATATCACGGGCAATGATTTTGACTATAAGAAACTGCATACCAATGTTCTTATATTTTTGCGTACCAAGGCTGAAGCTATTAAAAATTCGTGAGTTCTTATTGACTTGTTATATTATCTATTTCTCTTGTATGTTTGTTGGATTGTGCATATGGCTTCTAATTTGAAGAAATTGAGGAATATAGAAGGACAATCTTGAAGGGGTCAAAAGCAAAAAGGGCAAATGTACTGAAAAGTTCTTATCTGTACTCCATGAGAGATAATTTGCTTATGTGGAGAATAGGAGACATGTCATGAAAACGAAAGTTAGATTGGGGACTAGAGAAGTAGTAGAACTTCAAGCAGAACTGAGGAGAAGGAATTGGACAAGAATGGCGAGTTGTTTTTGCAAAGCTTGCATCTCGTCGCGGTGGACTTGCATCTTGACATGGTGTTGATTTTGTAGAAGTTATAGGTCTTTGTTGAAGTTATTTTGCTTGTCTACAGTGGTGTTCTAGACATTTACTTCATTCTTTTATAGAATAGCCTCCATGTGAGCTTTGAAAGCATCAAGGAAAAATGGGTCCATCTCACTCTATGATAATGTTGACTTATTGTTTAGCTTCTAGTGATACATACAAGGATGAGGCACTTATGGGATAAGAGGAGGACGAGCAATAAGGAATAAAAACAAGGAGCGTGGTTAGAAGAAAAAAAGAAGAAGAATTAAAGAAGCAATTTGAAGGCATAAAAACAAAATAGAAAATCAAAACTTTGGAAAAAGAGATCAAAAGAATTAGACAAGTGGAGCTCTTGGAAATAGAAGAAACTTGAGAGAGTGCAAGAAGATAAGGAAAGAAACTTGAGAGAAAATCCTTACCCTTTTGAGCTCTCCAAGTGTTGCCCAATCAAGGAGAAGTACAAGGATTGACACATCATCAAAACATATCATTACATTCATGTATCTACTAACTACCAAGTGTAACTTCCATCATTACTCAAAACTACCTAATACACCTTCATACACCTCAAAAACGCCACATTTAATTATTTGTACTTGATCGTAGTTAACTTTGTTAATCCTTTAGACCCTTGGACGTCCATGAACCATTATAAATAGGACTCTACCCTTTGTAAAAATCATCAAGTGAAGAGTGAATGAAATTACCTTTGAAAGGTGTTCTTGAAAGTTGAGTTGTCTCCTTTCTCTTTAATTTGAGTTCTTATCTTTATCATTTTTCTCAAGTGGTGGCTCTTCATGCACTTATCATGGAAGTTCTCCATAGGTGACATGTTCTCTCAACCATCTTCTTCCTTATTCCATTTTTTATTTAACTTTTCATTGTTACCTACTTGTTTCCTTATTTTCTTACACTATCGCACCATATACTAATTAATAGTGATGGGTTTTTTTCCTCATCCTCCAAGAAGTTGATCTAGATCCTAAATACCCTCAAGAATCCATATCATCTAGTGAGTACCATAAGAGTCGTGGTCTAGGAATAGTTTTACCTAGTTCCCATAGTGAGCAACAAATGTTCTTATAGGAATTGAGTTGGAACCGTCCAAGGTGGATAGGGAAAGGTTTTGAGAAAATCAAGCTTTGTCGAGTTTAATCCTTTTTAGAATGTTGTTGAGCTTTATTGATGAAGCATCGAGTGAGATTCCACCTATAGAAGATTCTTCAACGCTCAAGATAGTAAGAGTTGGAGAAATATTTTAGAAATTTTCAATGAGTAAAAAATAAATTAAGTGAGTACTCCTTAGAAAATAAAGTTATATTTATAGACTTTTAGGCTTAGGTTAATATTCAAATATAGTCAATTACTAAGTATCGGGCTATTTTGTTTGTTATAACAAAATTATTTTTTCAGTTAATCCAAGTTGTTTGGATTTACATGTGATTTTAATCGTGATTCTTGTAAATGAGTAATGTTAACTCTTTAAATTTGATATTAGATGATATATTAAGTTTATTTCGGTCAAATTTGGTTTGAGGTGCAAACTTGATAGGCTACAAATACATAAGAAGGGTTGATTCATAGTTTGTTTCCTTTTATTAAAAATTTAAATGAAAAAATAGTTTAACAAGTTATTGGTTTGTGTTCTTACAAGAATGGAGTGTGGTTCTCCTAACCTAGGAAAAGTAGTGCTCCTGAGAAACTAAGCTTAACCCTCCGAATAATAATCACTATGTTGTCAATGAAAATTGAGAAAATATTTACCTACAAAAGATTGTTTGACGTTTACATTAGTAAGAGTTAGAATAATTAAAAAATATAAGTATAAAAAATTTTAAAAAAAGTATGATGTCATCATATATTTATAGATTTTTAAACTTAAATTGAAATATTCAAAAATATATTAAAATAAGTAAATAATATAATTAATTATCGGATACTTGTCAATGAATTATAATAATAATAATAATTATAATAATAATAATAATTATTATTATTATATATGAATGGATAATATAGTTTGTATTAGGTATTTAAAAGATATAAATATGAAATTATCCTAAATTATAAATAATGTTTTAACTATTAATTATAATAAAAATATATAAAAAATAATATTTTTTAATTTATTTAATTAAAAATATTAATTAATTAATTAAAGATTTGAAAAATATTTATATAATAATTACATATATATATATATAATATATATATAACGGAATTAAAAAAAAATCATTCTCTAGTGAAGAAATTTGAACTTACATAATCATAACATATCTCCTTGATATCCAATTTTAGTAGGTCGAAATGTGGCGTACTGTTTATACATTTTAAATTTAACACTACTTATTACTTCGTGCTAAAAAAAGCTGGCAATCTATTTTTTTTTTTTATGTTTTTTTTACTTTTGTTGGAACGTTGTACAAAACATTCTTTTTGGGAACAACATTCTTAAAATTGGTTTCAGTTAATATTTATTTTTTGAGACGGTTAAAAATTAAATTATTTTAGCAATGAATTCTTATTGGTATAACTGAACTGATTATGATGGGAAATAATGATTTTTGTCAATTTTCTAAAAAGTAATTATTCAGATGGAATAAAAAAAATCAGTTTTTGAGAATGTATGTATGAAGTTGAAATAAAAAAAAAATGATAAAAAATCATAAATTTCAAAATCTTAACTTTACAGACTATTTTAAAAAGTTATTAAATGTTGACTAATGTCTGATCATTCTAAATTTTTTTTACGAAAGAGGAGGAAAGAAGATAAAAATGTTTTATTTAATATAATATTTGATATTATAAAATAGTATTATTGTAATTACAAAATGGGGTGGTGGCGCAGTTGGCTAGCGCGTAGGTCTCATAGCTCTGAGTTATCCTGAGGTCGAGAGTTCGAGCCTCTCTCACCCCAAATGCTTTGTTTTTTGAACGATCTAAACGGAGATTTTTACCCTGGTTGTATATATATTTTGTTCTCACCTCAGAGAATTTAAGTGCAAATTAATTTATTTTTTATTGTTCCTATATCTACTTATAAGTACCAGTCTATTGCAACACATCTTTGTTGTAAAAGTCAGTTTTTTTTTTTTTTTTCTTATGAAAGATATGCAACCTTGCCACTTAAATGTACGACAGATAAACCCATCTCTTAACATTTATAAGAAAAAAATAAGAAAAAGAACTTAAAAGGGTATTTTATAAACTAAAATTAATTTATGCAGAAATGATGTTGTGAAAGTTTTTCATATTAGTTTCTTTAAAAACATAATTTATGATAACTTTTAATTTATGCATAAATTGTCTTTTGAAGTTTTTTTTCATTTCAACTTTCCTTATCTCTTACAAGTATTTATGGATAACTTTCTTGTTTTAGGTTTCATAGCTAGAATACTAACTTATGACTCGGGTTAGAAAAAAAAAATGATTCTTTTTAATCAAATGTCAGAAGACATAAACCCTGCACAAAGATTGGGAAAAAAATGATACAATTGATGCCATTGAGTGTTGCCAAATCTTTTGTTTGAATGACAAGATGGGCCTGTTTTAGAGCTAGTGAAAAGAATGACTTCTGCTAAGGTTAATTCACTATATCCTCACTAAATTTCTAGCCGGATCCCACTCTTGGTTCTGGAGAAAAATTTTGCAAAGCCATTTCTACTCCTCTCAGAACTGACATGATTTGGCAAGGCCGGTGATGATGTTGATGAAGATGATGAAAAAGGTGAGGTCTCCTCATTTTGGTTCAAGGATGGACAAGAGTTATTACTATTACCATCAGCCAACCTTGACGAAATGGAAGAATCTCTTTTAGGTGAAAATGTGCCATTGGAATGCAACTTCCACATCTCCCCACCAGCCTGAGCAGTGAGTGATGGACTATCGGGAATGCTTGCAGTGTCAATAAGGAAATCTTCTAGTGTAGCCAGGGATTTCAACTGATTTCCCAAAGATGCTATTGTTTTCTGGCACTCAGCAAGCTTTCCAGCAGCCAGTGTTAGGTCCTCCTGGCACAGACAAGACCACATGCATTACTTGGGATAGAGAAAGTGTATATAACCAATTCCTTGGACAAAAATTAAATACAATTCTATGTAGGTGCTTATAGTGATTTCTCTTTTTATAACTGAAGTCTTACCTCAATATCTTTGTTGGCATTTAATAGAAGCCTTTACTACATATATTATCAAGATGAAACGTAATTCTAATTGGACAAAAGCACCAAAAGCCTCTATGAGAATATCTAAATTTTGTCCTGCCTAGTTTGTAAAGAGATGAATTATAAAACATGTAATATAGATTGCAATGATGACCAACCTGCTTAATCTTCTTTTCTCCATATGAGCTAGCTGTTGACCTGAGCAATTCTTCCTCCAATTCCCTACACTTCTGTGCAATTTCTTTTGAAGTAGTCCTCTCCTTGTGAACCTCTTCTTCTAACAAGTCAACCTTTGCAGATTTCCTTTCTAGCTTCTCCTCCAGATCCTTACACTTCATTGAAATTTTATCTGACAAAGTCCTCTCTTTATCAACTTCTGCTTCTAATAACCCAACCTTTGCAGATTTGCTCTCTAGCATTTCCTCCAGGTCCTTACACTTTTTCGCAATCTTATCAGACACATCCCTCTCCTTAGCAACTTCTGCTTCTAATATGTCAACCTTTGCAGATATGCTGTCTAGCACTTCCTCCAGGTCCTTCAACTTTTTGGCAATTTTATCTGACTCCTCCCTTTCCTTAGCAACCTCTGCTTCTAACAAGTCAATCTTGTCGGATTTACTTTCTAGCTCTTTCTCTAAGTCCTTACACTTCATTGCAATTTTATTCGACACATCGTTCTTCTTGTCAAGTTCTTCTTCTAATGTGTCAACCTCTGCAGATTTTCTTTCTAACTCTTCCTCCAAGTCCCTAAACTTCATTGCAATCTCACTTGACACTGCCCTCTCCTTATCAACCTCAGATTCTAAAAATTCAATCTTCACAGATAATGTTTGAGCCTCAGCCACTATGTCCAGTAGGTGATCTTCTACCCTTTGCTTTGAATTGTAGGCATTTTCTAGCTCTCTTTGCAACTCCTCCAATTTCTCTCCTGCTTCCCTCAACTGAAGTTGTGACTCCTCAATACACTCTTCACTTTTCATCAAAGCTATCTCTAGTTCAGATTTATCAGCTTCCACCTTCTCTAACTTCTCTTTTAACTCATCCATGTGCTGATTCATGATCTCAAACTCTATCCTGAGAGAGCTTTCTTTGTTCATGCATTGATTGGTAACAACTGACTCCTCGACCAAGCTTTCTTTCTTAGTTTCAGGCAATGCAACAAGTCGTTACATTTCAAGAAAATCGTCCATGAGATCAAGTTTAACAGAACCGGATGGAGTTTGTCTGCACTTTTCATTCTTGAACTGATCAAGCTCAGCAATTAGTGCAGATGCCCACGAGTCCGAACAACTAGGCTCAGACTTGTTTGGTTCTGAGCCATTCATCTTGTGAGCTTCGATTTCCACTGCAGTATGCCGCTCTGCACTGTCTGATTGACTATCTGTTAGAGATTCAACACTGAATGAGGACTGAACAACGGATTTATGATCATTAAATAAGGAAGCTCTTGAAGCCACACTCCTCAATCTCCGACATTCAGCTTCAAGCTTGGCTACTTTCTTGATGTTTTCCAGATGCTGCTTGCTAGCTGTCTCAGCAGCTTGAGTGCTTAGATCCCTCTCAATTGTCCTGATTTCCAGCTCTTCTGATTGAACAAGAATATCATGCCTGAGGGCCATGTTCTCTTTCTCCAAACATTCTACCTTTTGACACATATCAAAGTCAATAGAAGACCTGGCCTCAGAAGCATCTAATTTCTTTTGGAGCTCAGTGAGTTTGCTCTCAAGTTTAATTTTGGCTGATTCCAATTCTTGTGTCTTTTTTGCAACAGCATCATAAATATTCTCTTCCTGCTCTTCTCTTGTCTGTCTTAGCTGCCTAACACACTCCTTAAGTGCTCCGTCTAGATGAGTGACTCGATCTTCCAAAACTGAATTCCTGAGAATTACTGTGTCAAGTTGCTTCTTTAAAACTGCCACTTCATTTTCAGCCTTTTCCCAGCCTAAATTAATGAAAATATGGTCCAATTAATAGACAACCCAAAAGGGGGAGAAAGGGAAAAAGAAGGAAAATAAATATACCGAGGAATCATAGCCGGAGATAACTACTATGCCAGTGTCAGCATGTAAATGTTCTGATAGGTCATATGTAAGCCTCTTGATCTAATGTACTATCGAGATGATTCAGATGCAATTAACCTTTAATTTCTATAAACCCTACCTTAGTCCTAACCCCTCCATTAGGATGAGGAACTAACAGGGTGGTTTTCTTGTTCAACATTCAGATGATGTCTTGTTTTGTAGGCACATTTCGCACAAGATCAAAGCAAATTGAAGAAAGGATGTATAATCAAGAAATAAGGTATAATCAGCAGTGCTTTTCAGAAAAGTTACATGGAGCAATAGAGGAATATACCTGCAATAGCTTCTTCAGCAACTTTGGCATGCTGCTTAACCAAGTCTTCTTTGGCATTGACATTCACTAGTGCAGCAGATAGCTTCTCTGACATGTTCCTCAACCCATCATTTAGAACATCTTCCTTTACATCTTTTATGTTTTCATTTTCTCCATTTTCGTCTTTCTCTGATGAACCATCAATTGCAGTGCCTGTAGCTGGTACAGTTTTAGAGGTGACTTCTTCAGGCAATTGTTCATAGATAAATGAACTATTGTCAACTTCTTCTGCATAGACAGTAGCTTTTGATGTGACATCAGGTGAATGATTGCTTCCACTAGGAGATTCCTTCAATGCCTCCTATTTTAAAGTTTCAAAGATACAAAAGTACTAGACTTTGTTAGAAAAGAAACGATGAAAATTGATGCTAAACTTCATGGACATTATGCTAAAACTACCAGGGTCAGAAGCCGATTTCCAGGAGAAGGCATAAAAAAAATATGATATTCAAGGTTGAATTAGACCAATGACTAGCAGAGGAGCTATTAAATACATTCTTGAATGAACTAAACATCGACCAAATTCGAATTATTTAACAGGCTGTACAAAATGTGAACGTAATTTCAATTATCTATGTATTATATAAAACTTGAATAATCAATGAGTTATGTATTCAGGACGTTTAGTCAAATAAACTATGCCTGAATAGAACCAGAAATCTAACTATATTTTTCACATAGGAGACAAACCAAAAGGAGGGACAAGTAGATTCTGCCTTAAAGAATCTAGGGTGAATAATTAGTTGAGGAACCTAGTTTTATTAAAAGAACCTGTCAACTCAAGATGACTTTTTCAGTCTTTTGTCACACAATTTCCAAAAGTTATACCAATAACACAAGATCAAAAACGAAGCATATGAAGCAAATAATATTTATATTTCGTGATTATAAGCACAATTCTTATATGTATATTCGTCTGACCGGAACACAGAAATCAGAAGAGAAGAAAGAGCTCATCCAACGAAACAATCTTAGCTTGACAGTAAGTGAACAACAAACTTTATACAATAACAAGTAAGGAATCTTATGGTTCATCATCGAAAAAGGGAGTCAAATTATAAATCAAATCTTCTGACTAGTGTCTGCGAGATGATAAAGTGAATCCAAATAAATTAAGACGAAACCAAATGCCAGAGAAGTCTCAGATTAGGTGGCCCATTTGACTACTATTCCAGATTGTTTATCATACCTGTTCATCAGAGTACCTCTCGGAATGAGAAGAAACAGATCCTGAACTTTCAGTTTCACCAGGACTCTTCTCAGAAGACTTCCTCTTCCATAGCCATCTCTTCTTATCCATCATTGAGTCCAACAATCTAACATCAGCTTAAAAATGAAGCGCGTTCATCTGCACAAAATGTTCACAAACTGGTTCAAAAACCCACCTAAAATGCAGTTCAAAATGTCAATTTTGTGAAGAAAAAACATGAACAAAGATGCTCCAACGTACAGGCCCAACATTCAGAAAGCAGAAACTCAGAAAAGAAACGCCCCCTTTAAGAACCTAAGTAGCTACAATTTTTTTTTAAAGAAGTTGAAAAGAGAAAAAAAATGCTTAACATTCTCTTCGAGGTTGTTCAAAAACACAAAACTCAAATTAAAAGACGAAATCTTTTAGCTCCAATATCAGAAACTAAATCCCACACAATTCTAGGAACATCTTTGAGACCCTTTTTCCCCCACACTATTGAAATTTAAAATCCAACAACTACAGAACATTCTGCAGCACACTTACTAACTCGTGATAATAAAACAGTAGCTGCCAGCACAAAACCGGTTAAAAATCATAAGCGTTTTACCCAATTACCCAGATGAAAAAAATAAATAAAAATCCTGAAACATAAGCTACCCATTTCAGCCATTGAACTAAAAATGCCTCAAACTCTCCCAAAAGTCACTGAAAAAAACAAAAAAGAGCAAACTTTAATTAAAAAAAAAAAAAAGACTTCAAGCAAGAAAAAAAAAATCAAATACCTTTGACCAGAAAGGCAAGTGAACCAACCCAACTGCAGAAACAGCTGGAAGCAAACAATAAATGGAGGCAAAAGAATGGCTGGGAATTCAGAGTGGGGATTAAAGAGTTTAGAAGAAGCAAGGAAGAAAGGTGTTAAATGACAGCAATAAGAAAGTTGAATAACAATAAAGAAAGAGGGTAGGCAAAACTGTGTAGAGTGTCAGTAACAGTAGGCGTTCACAATGTCTCATAGCAACCACTGTGGGGAAGTAACAGGTAATGAATGGAGGGGCTTCTTCTTGTTTTATTATTACTTACCTTTTACGTTTATTTTGGAATATTAAAATTTGAGGGCCACGTGATTGTAAATGCGTCAGATTGTGAAATTCAAAGGTGGGTGTGTGTACTACTGTGAGTGGGGGTGTGTGACAGTGTCTGTGTGTGAGAGAGAGACCACAAACAACTTTTTCAGCTTTCTAAGAAAAAGGTTTTTTGTTTCATTTTTAATGTAGTACTCGTTTGAACTTAAGCTGCTATTGTTCCCGCCCAGATACATTACAAATGTTTCCTGCACTATTCTTGTAATCGATGTTTAAGGTTTTTGTTTCATATATTAAGAAAAATAATTACGTTAACACATAAGGATTTATTAGTGACTGATTATTCTCACTCTTTGTTCTAATTGATACTAGTATTTTTATCTTTGAAGTTCAATATAAACAAAACAATATATATGGTAAATTTAAAGTAAATCTAACAAATTCCATTTTATTTAATGATATTATTCTTCAAACACCATGGCGATTCTATTTTCCATACTTCTTTTTATTTGTCATACTAAGTCATAGTGAGAGATAATAGTAGTGATTCAGAAAAAAAAAACAAGTTACTTTTAATTGGAATTAGTGAAATTAAACAATGTCCATAGCTTTCTTGATTATTGTAAAATTATTTACTTTTATTTTACATTTTAGTATAGATATATAATGTTAGAAATATAATCGGAAATGGAAAATATTTCTTGGAAAAGTAAATTTTAATATTAAAATATCAATTAATTTGAAATGAAAGCAAAATAATATTTTAACATATATTTTGATAGTATTGCTATTTTAAATATTTAGGGTTTGATTGGTTTGAGAAATGGATTTAAGAAATTCAATTTGAATTGATTTGAGATAAAAATATGTAAAATAATTAGATTGTTCGGATTGAGGGAAAGAGGATAAGACTTAAATGTAAAGTTTATAAAAGTTTTTCAATGATGTGATAAATATAATATATATTTTAATATTTTTTAATATATAAAATTATAAAATTACAAATTTATTTTTATAATTAAAGATAATTAAAATAAAATATAATTTATTTATTTAATGTAACTGATAATTTTCTTAAAAAGTTTATAAAAATATTAAGTTATGTAATTACTTTTAATTAAAATTTAATTTATAATAAAATATAATTAATTTATTAGACTATACTGACTAATTTTTTAAAATAAAAAATATAACATTAGAAAGTTTTAAAATAATATTTATATTAAATTTAAATAATATTACTATTTTTTAACAATAAATTATTATTGTTATATAATTTATTTTTATTTAAATAATTCAATTTTTTATTAATATTAAATTTCAATTAATTTGAAATTAAATCACATAAAACTTTAACATATAGTTTGCTACTATTGCTATCTCAAACATTTAGTGATGTTATTTTATTTTAAAATTTGGTCACCATTATTTTAATTCTGTAATTTTTGTCTCTATGTTATTACATTACATTAGTAAAAAAATTAAGTGAAATTTAATATACAAGAATCAAATTTGAGAGAAAAAAAATTATTAATTTTTTCTTCCACTATTAGTATGATTTTTTTTTAATTTTCTCTTGCCGCTTTAAATAATTTTAATTTTGGTTAACTTTTTAAAAAAATAAATTAAAAAATAGTACAATATATTATGAAATTGATAATAATAACATTATTATAATGACTCTCCAAACAAATAGTAAATAATACATATCATTAGAGTGTAATACAGGTACCATTAATTTGATAAAAGAAATTATATTAATAATTTTTTTAAGATAGTAACACTAAATTTAAAGTATTGATAATAATATGACAAAATTTAAAAAATCATTATAACTGTGAGATAAACAGATTAATTAAAAAATAAAGAAGAAAATTACCTAATAATGATACGAGAAAACAAAAGTATAATTTAAAATATTCACCTTCAAAATAGATAAACTCTCTCTTATCCTTGTTAACAGTCTGGCCAATTTCTAATGCCAGTTACGCTTTTGTTATGTTTTTTCATGAATTTGTTTGGGTAAACGTCTCTTCTTTGGGTCATTTCTGGCCATTACAGTGATGTTAATAGTACCATGGCTTTATGAGGAATCCAATTAGTACATTGTTGTTATTTTATTTTTTTGTCCTTGTTTGCTACCCAATGATGCATGGCCCAAGTAGGGAAACCTTGTTCTCTTTAAAAACCAAAATAAATGTATCAAATTCAGTATTTTACCCAAAGTTTTTAAAAAGTAATAATAAAATAAAGTAGAAGTGGGACTTTGAGGGAAATTGTAGGGTAGCCATTGCTTTCATGTCATTTTCTTTGACAAATTGGGAAATAACTAACCAATGGACTCTTTGTGAGCTCTCTTCACTTCAAATCCATCATTTATTAAATATAAATAGTTTTAAATCTAAGAAAGGAACAAATAATCTTCTTTATTATTGAATGGACAAAAATGGAAATTTTCAATTATTTGAAATTTATAGAATATAGTATCCAATGTCTTTCGTAATATTTTATTCTCTGTGCTAAAAGTTGATGTGGATTTTTTTATATACTACGTATATCTTCTACTAGCTACATTACTAGTTGGACCAAAGTTGTTAAACTATAAAATTTTGGTATTAGTTGATCTATGGACACTTGCTATAGTAAAAAAATTATAAGTTTTTTTTTTATTTTATATTATTGAACTCTTTAAATAAAGAAGACATAGTTTATTATTAATGATGGTACTTATAAGATTTCATAAAAATGTTAATTACTAATTATAGTTCCTAGTTAGTCCCGACAAGTATTTACATGCTTTACTCCACATGTGTAATTTTGTAAGAGTCATTATTGTATTATTGAATTACACTTATCTTTAAGCCAGTTTACCCAGATGGTTTCTAACTAAAAGATTTTGAAAGTTTAAATTTTGAATAATTTTTTAGTTGTTTTTTATGAGTACTATTAAATGATGATTATATGTGGTTGACCTTTGTCGGTGCTGTTGTGATAATGGTGGAGATCACTACAAAGACCATGACATTTAAGTAATAAGAACAAGAGTTATGGAGAGATGAGATAAAATTATAGGTACCTTTTAGGAGTTTTCCCTTCTTTCTATTCATAGCATTAATTATTAATTGAATTTATGCCATGCTTTAATATTTTGTGATCTTAAAGAGAGGCTATGGAACTTGTTATTGAGTGGGCCAACATGAATTGAAAGTTGTTTTGTTTTACCTCTTGGTGTGGAACAACTCAGTACATTCATAGCAGATTTGTATAAAAATATAACTGATTTATTATAAGTGAATGTTTTTATATATCATTAAAATACAATTTAGCCTTTTTCTTATTAAAATATAATTTAACCCATATATATATATATATCAACACAAATTTATATTTTGATGATAGTATGTAAAGACGTATTTGAAAGGAAGTCAAAAAATAAAGTTATTTTAAAATTCTTTTATTTGTTTTTTTTTAATATTAAGGATATGTTTGGATTAGGGAATATATTTTAGCAGAGATAAGTCAGGCCTAAGCAAGTAAAGGAACCACTTTAGGTTTTAAGGTCTTAAAAAGCCTAAAAAAAGTTAATACTAATATATTATTATAAAATTAAAAAATATTTTATTTTAAAACTATACTAAAAAATATTTTTTAATTAAAAGTTTAAAATATCTTAACTGACTTTACCTCGGTACTAATATTCTTTAATGACTTTAATTTATATAAGTAGTATAAATATTATTTAATGAAAAATATTTTTGAAACTTTTTTGTGATAAATTAATATTTATAAATACTTATCTTCTTTCCTTATATTACACTTATCTCTTTCCTTTATCTGACTTCTTCACTTATCTCTTTTTTTCTCTGTCTCTTTCATTGGTTATTCCATAATGTTATCTTAATTTGAATTTTTAATTGTCATTAGGTCATTTTCCAATTCCAATTCCAAATCTCCTTTTTTTCTCTATCTCTTTCATTGGTTATTCCATAATGTTATCTTAATTTGAGTTTTTAATTGTCATTAGATCATTTTCCAATTCTAATTCCAAATTTGTTTCGTCACTCTATATTGTGCATTTATGCATGTGTATTTATTTGAAGATTTAGAGCAGTAAATTGAGTAGTTTGTATTCACCTCCTTTTGAGTGCATCAATATCAGGTATTGATGAATTGATCTCAAATTTTTTTGTTTTTTATTTAGTATTAAAAAATTAAAGTGGCTTATGTACTTTTGAAAGAAAAATGTCACTTTGAAAAATATTTTAAACATGATAATTTGTTGGATTTTGATGGCTTAGATTTATTTTCAAAATTAAATACCTTAAAGGAATTTATAAAATTGGGAAATGATAAACCAATTGACATTCTTAATTATATAAAAAGAATAAATTCTTTTCCAAAAATGCATATATAGCATATAAATAATTTCAGTTGAAAGGAGTTTTTCAAAACTTCAACTAATAAAATATTATTTAAGATCTACAATGTCTCAAAAAAGTTCAAAAAATAAATTTAGATAAAAATATCATAATTTTAATTATTTTATTAATTTAGAAAATACCTCATTTTTTAATTCATTTTAGGCCTCCTAAAGTCTTTAGCCTTCACTGGATTTGAGGGAATGAATTTGAAATGAAAGTGTGAGGAAAGTTAGATTGTTTTGATTAAAGAAAAGATGATAAGATTTGAAATGAATGTCTGTAAAAGTTTGTGAGTGATGTAGTGGATATAATAAATATTTTAATATTTTTAATATATAAAATTATAAATTTATTCTTATAAAATAAAAATATATTTTATTTATTTAGTATAATTGATAATATTTTTAAAAATTCTCCTAAAATATTAAATTACATAATTATTTTAAAATGAAATTTAACTTATTATAAAATTTATTAATTTGATTGAAACTGATTATTATTTAAAATATAAAATTAAAATTTTTAAAATAATTTTATTACTAAATTTAAATTTTATTATTATTTTATAATAATAAAATAAGTATTATTATATAATTTATTTTCATTTTAAATATTTATTTTTCTTAAATTATAATTATATTCATATTTTCATTAACTATTTTATTAATAATATTTTATAATATTTTTATTATAAAAATTTATATAATATTTAATATTTTAAATATTATTTATTATTAAATTATATAATAAATTAATATATATATATATTAATATTTATATATGAAAAATATATTTTTATAATTTTATTATTTTAATTATTTATAATTTTTTATTTTTAGTTTTATAATTTTCTTAATATTTTATAATTATTTTATTCTGTTATTATTTTATAAATTAATTTTATTATTTAATTGAAAAGATAACTTTCATCCCAAATTTTTTTGGAGAAGCGAGAAAAATTTGTGATATGAATTTTCTTTTTTTGTTTTTTATAAAATTTCGTTTCGCTTGTCACACTTTACTTTTACTTGTTTTTCTTTGCTTAAAAGTTTTCATCGTTCATGAGATCAACAACTCTTTAGAAAAATATATGCTTCCTAAAATTAAACAATCATTTAGGTCTTATTAGATATTTAAATTATATTAATGATATAATAATGTTTTTAAATATAAAACCCTAAACAACTCCAAGTTTAATAATACTAAATTTAGTAAATAATAAAACATTTTTTTTTTCTAAAACGTTTGAAGTGAAAATAATAATATTTTATCTTTCAAGATGTAACTTATAGATAGACGAATAAACAAATACAAATAAATTATGATGACCCTTACTTCCAAAGTGAAGGGATGTACAATAGTCACCACAATATAGATTACTATTAACGTCTCCTTAAGTAATATAGGCATAGAAATCGTACCTTTTCTAAGGAACCTAAGGTCAACTTTCCCCATTCTTTACAAATAAAACATAGAAGAATATAGATATGGAGATGAAGGTAGAATAGAATTTTGAGTACTATTAGGTGGACCAAGAGAAAAGAGTATTACTGACTACTATAAGTTTTTAAGAATCAACTATCTACTAGTGGACCTCACTAGTTAGAGACCTTAATGTTAGACCATTAGACAATGTAGCACTCGTTAGACGGTATAGTCATTCTAGATTATCCAAGGCCCCATTAGATAATTTTCATGATCTAATATTGATTTTGATGATAAAAACACTCCAAGTGATTATTTGGTATTTAATGAATCTATTTGATGCCTGTTAACATATTTTTTTTGTTAATGATGACAAGTGCATCAGTCGTTGATGAGTCATTATTTTTCCCTATTTACTTGTCTTTATGTAACTATTTTTATTAGTGATTTGTGTTTAACTGTCTATTATTTTCTCAATTTCACTGTTTAGGCTTCATTTACCCGTAATTCGTAATTTTATTTAATTCGGATTTTCTGAGTTAATTATATTATTATTATTATTATTTTTAGGGCAACTTTGGAGTTTTATTAGACTTGAAAATTAATTCTGGAATTAAGGAGAAGCTGCCACATTATCAGTTTTTTTTTTAGTTTTTTTTTTCATTTTTTATTCGTTGGACCATAATTGAATAAATTTGGGCCCATTGGCTTTAGTGTTGGACACTTATTTAGGTCTAGCCACCTGTTACAGAAGGGAAAGGGAACAAAGAAGCATACAGTTCTTTATTATCTGCTTTTGGGATTGAGTTCGTTTTCTCTCTTTGGAAAAATTGGTTCTGTATTTATTTATTTTTTCTCTGCAATTACGTCTGTTTTTTGTTTCAATTCAATTTCATTTTTTTATTTTAATTCAATTTCATTTTTCATTTTAATTTCATTTTGTGTTTAATCTTCGGTTGTTTTATTCGAATTTAATGAAAGACTAATTTATAAGGTTATACTTTTGATTCAGATTGCAATGAAGCTTTGAGGTTGTTGTTTTGTTATTTTTGCTCTCTTCGTCTCTTAACTCTTCATCATTTTATTTTTGTGCTTAATGCTTTTATTGGTTCATGCTTAATATTTCAGTTAATATGAATTTTGTGTCTCTGTTCATGCATAATGGAGTGAGTTACAAGTTGTTGGGATGGAATGAATTATGTATGTGAATGCTTAATTTGCATAAGGAAAAATTGTGTTAATTCTCGCTTAGTAATTAATTCGGGTTGAAATTAGGGTTCAATAACTTGAGCATGAATTTCTGTATCCTGTGATAAGCGGACTACAAAAGGGTAATTTAATTCAGATAAGAAAATCTAATTTGGTTGTTGGTTTTTATTTTATTAAATATTTCACAAAATTAATCTTTTGACAATCTAATTTGACAAGAACTAGGTCCTTGGAAGATGACCTATGAGTCACTTCCTAGTACTGCATTAAATTGCATTTATTTGACCGGATACGGCTTCGATCAGTCGTAAATGTAGCAAGTAATAAATATATCATTGTCTCCTGAGAAACTTGTGCAATATACAACAATAAATACAATTATAACAAAATTAGACTACAAATAATTTCAAAGAGTTCTTACATGAGAAAATAAAATTAAAACAATTAAAATATTTTTATTTTTATTTTTAATGAGCACTTGGAATGTGGAAAAAGAATGGAGAGGATATGGAATGCAATTGATAGAATTAAACTTTCATCAAACCTCACTCTCATGCATAAAATAAATTATCATATTTTCAAACAAATGTCAATGTCAACCCACAATAATACCCAAATCTTAATTCTTTAGGTACACGAGGCTAAGCTTATATATTAATCATGAATTCCTTGATCAATTATATAAATAAAACTTGCAATCGCCACAAGGGTCTTAAGACAACAAATGAATCAAGCTCTATTCCTAGACAAAATCTTTCATTTGGTATTTCAATTGATATCTTTATTATAAATGATATTTCACACAATACCCTAAAAAACAATTATCATGTCACTACAAAAAAATAATGAAATAATGTCAATAAAAAATTGACACAAAAAGTTTAAAACTGATGCTTATGCGTTAGAGTTGCATCGGTCATGCAACACACTAATTCAGTGGAAGTTATTTAAAGTTATTGTTGATCAGCGAAGCGGACGCAAATAGCATCGACCTAGTCGACACAAAAATGTCACATAATAAAATATTATATAAGTTGTGTAGCACAAGTTGTCATTAAAATTGAAGCATTTAGTGTCGGCCAGCCCAACACAACCTTGATGATTTTGAAAAAAAGAAATTGAGTGGGTCTGTCCAATTTCATAAACACAATCCAATTTTAATTTTCAATCCAACTTGATTTGATTCACTAAACAAGCAAGATAAACGAATTCAACAAACAAGTTCAACAATAACATAAAACACAATAACTCTAACACCCACATTACCACATGCCAACACAAAATCAAATTCCAGACACAATTTCAACATCAACAATATAAAATAAAATGATTTTTAGAGTCAGATTACCATCAATGAAGAAAACCATTTCCAACCATAATTTCAACAACATATAACAAAATCAATTTAACAGGAACTTACCTTATGATAGGAAGCAAATGCAGATGGCCACAACAACGAAAAAAAAAACAAATACACAAACCTGCATTCATGGTCGACCACAACCACCAACTCATCCAAGTAAAAAGAAGACCCCAAAACGAAGCCAAAATGAAACCCAAACAAAACTTATCTCCATTGAAGTTAAAGAACACCCGCCAACAACCACAAACGTGTTGGGCAGCAAAGAGCTAATGGAGACCACATGGTGTAAAATTAATTGGTGCAAAGAAATCACTAGAGCCAAATTAAACTACCCTTAAGAAGAATTGGAGATTGGAAGCTTGAAGTTGTGATTTGGAAGCAAACAACAAAAGAGAAGAAAGGAGGCGCAACACTACTGAGAATTGCAAAATGAAAGGGAAAAGTGAACCCTGAAATTAAAGGACCATTGCATCGACTAGGCCAGCCCAAAATATCCTTACAAATAACATCAACTGGGTCGACACAAGGTATGCCTTCTTAGTAAACACAACGTCATTTTAAGCATCAACCTAACACAACTTTCTTTTTTTAATTTTTTTCAGATATCATCCGCGCTAAAATGTATTGCCTCTTTTTGCGTCCGTCTAGAGTGGGTTGGGCTAATGCTATTTGTGTCCACTATTTGGCCGATGTTATATTTTCGCAGTTATTTTTGCATTTTCTTGTAATATGTCATGAATAAACACAAAAAGCATTAAACACATATCAAAATAGTAAACATTTGAAAGAAAAAAAAACATATATGTAAAGACATATTTGTGAAAACCAATATTGACTTCATGAGAATTCAACCAGTTACGTCTAATCCCAACAAGATAAAAAGATGAACAATGGAGGAATATATATATACAAAGAAGAGAAATGGAAAACCCTCCAGTCGTCATCTCAAAACTACATTTTTCTGACTCTCAACCTCCAGATGGAGTGGAGTCTCCAAAGTGGAGGAGTGCCTAGAAATGTCTAACCCTAATGCAAAGAATCCTTTAAATAGATCTGATTTGTGACGTCTGCGCTTAACCCAACTAAAGTGACATCGGGTGCAATTGAATTTTGTTGTAATCTCCTGTACTTTTGGACAAATTGACACATCTTGAGCCCGACTCAAATAAGTAGCGCGCAACCTAGTGCCGGCTGTCAGCATCAACATTTCAACTTTGGCCTTATTCACTCCTCAAGGATATCAATCTTACTCTTTTTTATCAAAATGCCTCCTATTCATTTATTTGACAAAATTAATGGGATTTTTAGTAAAATTTGATTAAAAACTCAAGAAACCAATTATTTATTACAAGAACAAATTATTTATAAAATGAGATAAAAACATGCAATCTAGCAGATTCCAAACTTAAAAAGAGTTTATTTCATTATGAAAATAAGTTCAAAAATATCAACGAACATGATATGATTTTGGTTGTCGTGACTAAATCAGAGTTGTAAGGTAGCAATGTTAAAATGTAGGCAGTTTGACTATTGAAGACAAATTTTTGCATTATATGTATGTTCATATTCTTAGTCCATAGGGAATTAATTATGCTTAGTTGATATATACTTGAAGATATTTGTATTCTTTAGATTATGAAAAGTAACATTCAAATTTATTGGCGACATCATATAATGCAATAATGATAAAATTCAAGATTAATGAGTTATATTTTCCATATAATACTTTTATTATTCAAATTCAAGCATTATGGCTTGAACATGGTTGTAGAAGGACAAACCCTAGGGTGGTCCAATTGGTTTAATGAAACATTCTTCAAAGATAAATGTAATTAATGTTATTGGTGTCTAGAAAATTTCATATAATACCTTTATCAGTCACATCCAAGCATTATGGCTTGAACATGATTGTAAAAGGACAAACTCTAGGATGGTTTAATTGGTTTAATGAAATATTCTTTAGAGATGAATGTGATTAATGTTATTGTTCTAAAAACATGTAGGACCTAAATCTAATTGGTTTAATGAAATATTTTTGAAAGATGAATGTAATTAATGTTATTGGTGTCTAGAAATATGGAAGACTTATTAGGATCGTAGTATAATTTAAAAGGTGAAACCTTATAAACTATAATGAGAATGTTGGGATAAAAGATCACAACGACAACTTCACTATACTTTAGTTTGATTTTGTTATATATAATCAAATTTAGAGTTGTATTTAGGAGAACTACAACAAAATTTAAATGTCCCTTAAATCTTGAAATGTTGACCAAAGAATTGATGGTATTGAACAAGAATTTGAAATTTTTTCTGAAAATCCCTCTAATAAACATAATTTTTAATTTTTTTTGTATGACTTATAATACTATTATTTAAGCTATATTTGATTTTTTTTTCCTATGATTGTAATGTACTCTTTATCTTTTTCTAAACATTATTACAATCGTCTCTTATTTTATTTGATTTATAATTTACATCAATCTTATTTATGATTTATAATTTGCATAAATTGTTTTCTTTCTATATACAATAATATCACTATATTGTTGATTACCAGTGTTATATAAATTTAAGTTTATTGTTTAAAGTAACGAAATTCGACCATACTTAATGTTTAATACAAAGACACTTTGCTCATTTTTTAAAATTATCAAATTAACACATTTTTTTATTTTATCACATAAATTAAATTATTTATAAACTTTTATTTATTTATTTATTTATTTATTTACTTTTTTTCCTTAATCATAATCAACTCACATTTTCAATCTATTTCTTTTACTTTCCTTTTTTTCCCTCTCACTTTGGTCTCTCTAGTCCAAATAAATGATAAAGCTCTAATGATATCATTATGCAGTGTTGTATCAAATAGAAACAATTAAAGATGGCTTTGTACGGAGCCATAACTTTGTTCGTTGTACACTGAAAAGATCCACCAATAAAATGCCCTGAGTGACCCACTGTGTTTCCTCCTGGAGCCACTCTCATTTCTTCAAGGAAACTATTCCTGCCACATTAAAAACCTATTGCTTCATCTATATATTACATCAAATATAACATGGTCATCTATACTATGCTTCATAAATTTTCCCCTTATGGCATAATAGACTCTTAACTAAGTTCTTTGAAAATACTCAGAGTTTTTTATTATTTTGCAAACGTTTCTTCACTTTTCTATTATTAAACATATTTGCTTTTTTCAGAACAAAAATGTTCCATACATGTTCCTTAATCAAAGGTGAGATTGTTGTTTAGGAAATCTTAACTGAACAGAACTCATAACTGTTTTGATTCATAAAAATGTTGGTCTGAAGTGTATAAATGATAACAATGTTCTTTTAACAAAAAGTACCTAACACTCAATCATGTAAGAAAATTAATTGTATTCAAATTTGGGATCAACTAGATCTTAGAAACCGTGTTACCCTTTATGGTGTAGCAAACAAGATAACTTCATGGATATATATATTTTATTATTCGCAAGTGTGTGGTAGAAGCTTGACGTGAGTAGTAACACTTTGACAAATTCAGCTGATCCACTACTTTTAGCCATGTGAGGGCTTTGGGGATAGGACTTTGAGTCTAGGACAATTTCTTTCTGTCTTACGACAAATTAATAGAAAAATAAATAATGATAAGTGCTTTTAATTAGGAACCAAAAAATAAGGATAAATGACTTCAATCTATACTAAATGTTGTGAATAAGAAAAAAAGAATGATGAATTACTTTTAGAGCATTAGAAGCAATAGTAACAATGATTTGTGATTGAATGACACTTTTAGACCATTAGGTTATCGTGTTTTTATTTGTTTGAAGTTAGGAATTTGTACATGTCTTCCTTTAGCAGGGTCATGCACGCCCTAGCTATATGAAAATATAATGCCAAGATTCTTTTTCATTTGAGTTTGCTTTGATTGTGGGTTGGCCACATGCTACGATCTTCTCCTTTAAGCAAGTGCATCTGCATTTATATTCCTAAAGTCTTTCTATGCTCTAGTATTTGGCGTGAAGGTAAAGCATATGAGGTCGATTTAACTCTATCACTTTCCATTCCAAAAAAAAAAAAAAAACCTAATATGAACTATTGAAATTCCTCTCAAAAGCAATTAAAATTTAATAGAATACTCTCTCTTTTTTTATTAAAATTCTTCCATCAAATAAAAAATATAACTAAATTATAATACAGGGTATCATAATTTATTATTTTACTCCGTGTGAGGAATGTTTCTCCACGTAGAGGGATGACGACAATGATTTTTTCCATGTTTATTGAGTTAAATTGTTTAACCTCTCTCATATGAACCAAACCTCTTATACTTTAAATATTTCTTTTAACTTACTCCTAAAATTTTTCATATTTTATACATATTTTCCTAATAAATATTTTGTGGAACTTTAAAATATTAAAAAAATACCGAAATTCATTTCTTGTGGATTTTTATAGAAAAATCACAAAAAAATGAAAATTTTTGATAATCTCAATCGTTTTGGTGTATACTTTTAAGAATAACATTTTGAATTCTGAGAATTCTATTTCGTTACACTATGACAAGTCTATTTCAAAATGAATAAGAGGTGATGCAATAAATATATTTAGGGTCCAGAAAGAATCTCCCCTGATATTCATGTTCAACTTTTATAAATAAAAAAAGAAATTATGTGCTGGCTTGTTTTCCTTTCAATTTGATTAATTTTAGTTCCATAAAGGCTTGACTCGTTACAATTTTTGTTTCTTCATCATGAGTCCCAGCAAAGTTTGAAAAAAAACTTCTACAAAAGAGGAGTGGGTCATTTCTTTCTGCACTCTCATAGTTTCCACGTGTACTCTCTTATAAGAATAATTAAAAGACCATACAGCTTCCTTACTAATGTCACCGTCGTCGCGTCCTTCTTGTGGCTGGCCCCTTGTTTCATCTAACTCTTTTTTACATGTTATGTCGTAAATGGATTTAATTAAATAAGTTTTTTAAATTATATAATTATAAAATAATTTAAAAATCAAGTAAAACGAAAACAAAAACTAAACTTTAAGATTGTACAATTTATCAATAAAAAAATTTTAGATTACATAATATAAAAGTTATTTTTTCATAACAAAGTAGAAATTTTCGTATTTATGGAGTGTAAAAGAAAATTATGAGGTGCAAAAAGAAATCGTCGGAGTAGTGTCTTCTACTTTTATTCAGCCCAACACGAGTGACGGTTTGAAGATTGCTTGGTTGGTTTTTATATAATATATATTATTTTCTGCACTTAATAAATATTTAATATGCCAATAATCCCATCATTCTTACACTTCGATACACCTGTATAGCTAAAGTAAAAATAGCATTTTACTCTCATCATTTTCTTCATTTTACTCTCATCATTTTCTTCATCGTCTCATCGCACTCCTCCTCACTTTTCTTTTTAACTTTAAATTGTAAAATATAAAATACAATTTTTTTGCATTCAAAAATATAAAATATAAAAAATTATATTTTAAATTGTATAATCATTCTAATCATACAATCTAAAATATAAAAAATTATACTTCAGACTCAATCCTAAATATAAATTCTTTTTTATTTTTATATAATTCAAAATAAAAAGAAATTATATTGTGAATTGCATAATTTAAAATATAGATTTTATAACAGTATTTTGATATTTTTTAAATTATGATGGTGGAGGAAAAAAAACATACAGGTGTAGGATGAAACTCTCCTGTCTAAATCTGATGCTTAATTATGTTTGGTTAAAAAAAAAGAAATTATTTGTATTAATAAGATAAGGGAGGTAATATATAATATATATGAAATATGCTCGCAATTCAAGCACACTATACATATATGGTTGGAGATTGAGTCACTTCTGGTAATTTTTGATAGATACTCTGTTTAATACCTGAAAAATTTTTAAAAATATAAATATTTTCATTACAAAAAAGGAAAAATACTTTTTCATCTTATATTGTCAGAATTCTTTTTGAGAGAATTTGAATGAGGAAATATTAATTTTGGTACATTAAATATCTAATATATTTTTAATCATACTAATGTAAATTCTCTCATTAAATTTAAAGAATTACTTAAAAAATGTAATATAACTAAACAAAATTAAAAATGTTAATATTATAAATAATTAAAGTTACAGTGTTTTAAGAAGTTTATCTTTTGTTTGTGTGAATAGAAAAACTTTGTTGAATGAGATAAAACCTACTTCCTAGATGTCTATTATTCAAAAGGAATTAGTTTTTATAACTTTCATGTATTATGGGATACTTTGCTTGAATAAAAACAAAATTTTATTATTGTGTTCTCAAACCTATCAAATTCTGAATTAAACAAAATTATCAAATGGGATTAAGAGTACTTTTGGGTTCCTGAATTCTAATGTTGAGAAAGTAGACATAGAAAGAAAAGAAAACCCTAATAGTAAAAATAATATCCATTTGTACTGTTTTGGTAAATGTGTGAAATCAGGATTTGTCACCTTCAAATATCCTTGATCAAATCATCCCAACAACTGGGTGGCACCATATTATGTGTTTAAATTGTGGACAGAATGAGACCTAACCAGCTGTTCCACACAACTCAACACTTGTCCCTCGTCATCAGTTCTAGAATTGCACCAACACATGCAAAAAAACAATTCCTACTATCATTTGATTGATCTAAAAAATGAATGAAAAACAAAGAAACCCAATTGAGTGAGTCTATTAGGAAAAGAAAGGCCCCAAAAATTATGCTTGATGTGCTTGAAATTTAAAGCATTTTCACCATAATAACCACACATAGGGTAAAGGACACGTGGACATTCTGTTTACCCCTAATCAACTCTCAAAGATTGTAGTGCCATTGTACCATACTTCAATAAATTCTTTCCACTCACCTTGGATTTAGTCACACACATTTATGGTCATAGAGTGCAGGGTGGCTATAGATTTTGGTTATGCAAAAGCAATGGCTCAAACCATGTTGCTAATGTCTAGTGTCCCAGCTAGCAATGCCATAAGTCTGAAGAGAGACACTAAGATTCAACTACAGAATCAAAGAGCAAGGCCTAAGTTATCTCAATACCTCCTTTTCAATATACCATCTTCCTTTTCTACATCATCTCCTATATTTACAACCTTGGCCGTCTACAGAACAAATACCAAGGCCCCTCTCAGCAAGGTAGTCATTTTATAATATTTTTTAGGTTTAAATATGAGTTTTTATTATAAAACTTCATTATATTGAATACTTAAAATATATTTTCTTTTTCTTTTAAATATTTTGTTGTATGACTTTTTGTCATAAAGAGACACGACTGCTAATTTTATCTTCTCATATCTAACTTACTGATGAATTTGCTAATTCCATCTTGAATCCTAACTTGTCCGAAGCAAATCTAATGACAAGTTAAATGAGATTGGAAAAGGGAAAGCACGAGTTAATCTCCAAGTTGGAAGCAGTTAAATGAAAATAACAACTACATAATCCTGTTATCGACAAAATGAAATTAAAAAACTTGAAAATAAAAAAAAAAAGACTTTAAATACTTAATAAAATAATCTTTTTAATAAAAATTTAATTAAAAAATTAGATTTATAAAGTATTTATAAATTAATTAAATATATATTTTTATTATGATAGTTAATTTATTTCTTTTAAACACTTTGATTTTGGTTATAGGTTCTGAAGGACAATCGAAAGGCAAAGGTTGAAGATGGTATTTTTGGCACTTCTGGAGGGTTTGGTTTTACTAAGCAGAATGAACTCTTTGTTGGTCGTGTTGCTATGCTTGGTTTTGCTGTGAGTCAAAGTTTACTTCCTTAACTGTCTCAGCTCAACTGCCACGTCAACCTTTCTCTTATTTTCAGCAGATAAATTCTTTCATCAGTTTATTTTTAATGCTATATATCAATTTATTGTGTTCTTTTTATGTTAACATATCATCTCTTTTTAAATAATTTAATTTGTGTATTTCAAATAAAACTTCATAAACAAAACAAATTTTTAGGACGAGTTGTTTGGTTGACTTGATATTCATGTACTGAATATATTATAAACATAATTTGAAAGTAGATTTTAAGTTTAATTGTTTTTCTAGATGGCAGAGTAACCAAGCGTATTTTTAAATATTTAATTATATATGATGACGTGAAATAAGATTGTATTTCTGTTATTTGAATAGGATAAATGATATTTTTTTTCTCTGGAAATGATAATTTATTCGTTGAAAAAAAAATAATACTTTAAATATCTGTATAACAAGTTAAGGCAAATGAATCGCTAAATTTAGCATCGTTATGCTAAATTAACCTTTACACTTTATAATTTAATATAATTAAATTAACCCTTACACTTTATAATTTAATATAATTTCATTAACCCCGTACACTTTATAATTTAATATATCAATTTGAATAATATAAATAGTATTCAATTGATCCTTTATATACATAAAATTTTACATGTTCCTACAAAGTTTAATGATAGAACAATTGGGGCATTTATTTTACATATTTTTTAGGAATTAAATAAAAATTTTATCTTTCAAAAATTAAATTATCATTTATCTATACACTTTTAAGAACTGAAATGGTCATTTACCCGTTTTTGACATTTACATGAAATAATAAAAAAAGAAGTCAACGCATTTCATTCCTCGAAGTTTAGGTAAAATTATTAATTGTTTTGGTATCATTGGCCTCCAAATTAATGTAAACAAAAATGGAGGTATTAAATGAAAAGAAATATATTTAACATAATTAAACTCTACTCCGTTATTTTTTCCATAATCCAAACATTATTATTATATATAAAAAAGGGGTATGGCATTGCAAAAGGGACATAAGTGAAGTAATGGTTGGTATACATTTGCAGGCATCATTGTTGGGTGAAGCAATTACAGGCAAAGGAATTCTTGCTCAACTTAATCTGGAAACTGGAATTCCCATTTATGAAGCAGAACCTCTTCTTCTTTTCTTCATTCTTTTCACACTTCTAGGAGCCATTGGAGCATTAGGTGACCGTGGCAAATTTGTTGATGACCCTCTTACTGGACTTGATAAGGCAGTCATTCCTCCAGGCAAAGGCTTCAGAGCAGCTCTTGGCCTCACTGAAAGGGGTAACCACTAAAAGTCTTTCATAATTTATCTAAATTTATAGATCAACTAATTTAAAAATCTAATAATATAAGTTGAGGAACTAACAATGTAGATGCTGAATAGAAATAAAAAAAAGAAATCAAATTTTTTCTTTAAATTAAAAGGGTAATATAAAATTTTAAAAAATAATATGAAAGACAGAATGCCTTTTTAATTTATAACCTATTTGTGTCTGTTAATAATGTAGATACTGTAACTTTATCCTGTCAGTGATGCATTAATGTTATAAATCATTTTCCTTTAATTTGCAAAATTAGACATACTTATCCAAATGGTGCAGAGGAAATTGATTATATTTTCAAGAAATCATACTATTAGTTTAAATCTACAATATTTACTGTTAATTTTGTTTAGGACAATTGTAACGACTAATATTTTTTTTTCTAATTCATGTCAAGTTACTTTAAATGAGATGAGTTTTTTATTTGTGTGTTTTGATTAGGTCCTCTGTTTGGCTTTACCAAAGCAAATGAGCTCTTTGTTGGAAGATTGGCACAATTAGGTTTTGCTTTGTCTTTGATTGGCGAAATTATTACTGGAAAAGGAGCTCTTGCTCAGCTCAACATTGAGACTGGGGTGCCCATTAATGAAATCGAACCACTAGTGTTGTTCAGTGTCGTGTTCTTCTTTTTTGCTGCTTTGAATCCTGGAACTGGTCAATTTGTTACGGACGAGGATCAGGAAGACTAGACGTTATAGCATCTTTCTACTGCTTAAAAAAATCATGTTATATGTGTATGATATTAGTGCAAAGTTTCAAATAATTATTAATGGTTTAAATATATTAACAGTGATGATAATTTTAGTTAATCATTAATTAAAAAATATATTTTACATATATTATTTCTTAAGCTTTTATATCATTTCGATTATCGTTATATACATAAGGTGAGTCATATTTTACTTCAGATATCCAATAAATATAAAATATAAAAATATTATATTAATTTTAATTGATTGATACAAAAAGTAAAATTTTATTTAAAAGAGTTAAATTAAAAAAAAAGTAAGGTACTTATTACATCCATTATTTATTATTGTTACATCGATTATTTATTAGAATGAATGTAATATCCTCCTTTTACATGAATTGTATGTGGAATTGATCTAATAGCCTTATAAATGGAATATCCTCCTTTTACATGAATTGTTTTTGGAGTTGATATAATAGCCCTATTAGGTTGGTAAAGACACATTACATCACGTAAATCATTTCACTGTTTCAATCAATATAAAATGAATGATATTAGATAGGTTAATCTATCAACCAATGTAATATGTTATATTTTTTAAACAATTACACTAGTTTTATTCATTTCCTATATAATTATAAATTAGAAACATGCTAGATTGTGAGAAAAATAAATGTTTATATTTATCCAAACTTAAAAATGATAAAACTTGTCAAAAAATAAATATAACTTAATCAAAACTAAATTATTTATATAAAAAGAGAAGGTCTAACCACGTAATTCTAACTTATAGGAAGTAATCATAATTTGGATTCAAATATTATTTCATTTATATTATTTCATATTCAAATATACTTTTAATTCATTATTTTTATCAACTAGTAATATTTTTCTAGGAGAATTCTATCATCTCCCAAAAAAAAGTTATGAAAATCCAATTTAATAAACCTATCTTGTTCACATGCTTCCTAAATCAGTTCCAATTCAAGATCATTCTTATCAAGGCACTTTTCATGACTAAACTAGTCACAAGAACTCCTACATTCCTATAATTTATAACTATTCTAACAGTCTACAATCATACATATATACCTAATTTGATAGAGCTCATTTTTGGTGCCTTGCTTCAACATGAGCTGTAAGCTTATAAAGGAAGCTTTGTGAAGACTTGCACCGAATGGAAATGAGGGAGAAGCTCCAAGGAGTCTTGCAGAAGCTTTATGTGTAGATGATTCCATGAAGTGTGCATGAAGATGGAAAAAGTATGATAGAGGTTTTGTGTAATGGAAGCTGATGAACTAGAGAGAACAAGGAATTGATATAAGTTGGGCCAACTATCAAGGTGTATTGGTTTAACTCTAGAAGAACTAACAAAGAAGAGCTTAAACAATGAACTTAGAAATAAAATCCTACAACATTTCATTAAAGTATTTAAGTTGAATTTTACATTGCCTTACACAACTATTTATAGAATGAAAGATGGGAAGAAGTTTGTGGGAGAAGTTCTCCTAACCCTAGCTTCTATGACAAGCTTCTCAAACCTAGTTTGTATCCCAAGACTCTCATACAATGATGACAAGTGGCACAAGGAGAGAGCTTTTCCCTTTCCCTAACTTGGACCGCAAGGCTTTAAGGAGAGGTTGCCATGTGATAACTCCTTGAACACGTCCAACATTATTTATGGACTTCAAGGCCTAACACATACACTACATGGCCAAAAATACAAGGCACAAATCTAGGAAATTGCTTCCTGCACCCCCACAATTGCTTTCTTCACCCATTAGTTATTTGTAATGACAAAAGTGCCCTTAGCAGAATATACAAATGGGAAAGTCGTTCAGTGAGTGGGTGGTGCTGTAGGTTTTCCGGTGAGCGAAGGTGGTAGAGGGTGCTGCAACGAAATTTCTTTGGCAGCGTTCGTCGGTAAATTGTTTTCATTTTGCATGATTTTCCGTAATGAAGGTTGTTTTTCAAAAAAAAAATTAACTATGGAAAACATTTTCCAAAAATTTTATGGAAAACGATTTTCACAGTTCAAGAGAAAACCCACCCCCTTCGTCGAACGCTGCTTCAAACTTCTCCGTTGCTTCTTTGTCGCTCCTCCGTCGTTGCCCTGC
>Ga0099825_1001336_pt1 | contig 31134 bp, 12 predicted proteins | sample SiratroredBW_FD_76838 | JGI IMG/M metagenome (GOLD analysis project Ga0099825, IMG submission 76838) | Root nodule microbial communities of legume samples collected from California, USA - Siratro red BW | ecosystem: Host-associated > Plants > Roots > Nodule | place: USA: California | collected...
AATATTAATATATTACTAATAAGAATTAATTATAAAAGAATTAAAATCATACATTTCTTCTAAATTTTTAGATCAATGAAAAAAAATATGACACAAAAATTCTTTTATATTTTTAATTTTGAATTTATTGTTTATGTATTGACTTTCGTGATTTCTCTTCTGTTCATCGCTCTCTCTCTCTCTTAATCCACACAAATCCGTAATCCAAACTAAGTTGGGAAATGCCACGTTAACAGGCATGACAAGAGGGAAGTAACATTGGTGTTTCCTAAAAGCTCAGTTCATCCCTCGGAGGTTTCTGAACTTCTCAAACCTGAAGTGTGTCGGTTACCTATTAAATAAGGTGTTAGGTCTGGTTAGATTTAGTTTTAAAAAATCAGTTTTTTTTTTTTTTTTCATTTGGTGTAACCTTTTTTAAAAAAAATTAGAATGAACAACTTTTTTTTTTTTTAATTTTCATTATGAATAAATCATATTAAGTTGATATAATCTAAATCTTAAACCATATCAAACGAGAGTTGTTTCCCACTGGAAAGTATCATTTCTCATTTAAAATAACTCCAAACAAAATTCACAATTTAAAATTAAACTAAATACGTTAAATTATTAAGCATAAGGCTTCATAAAGATATTTTTTTTAATTAAAATCAGAATTTAGAATTTAAAATATTTATTGAGACATTTATCATCCAAATATGAATAATAGAGTTGTAATAGTCTTATCTTGATAAACTAGAAACGAGATGGACAAAACAAATCCAACAATCAAGTGGAGAAGTAAAATTTAGTTTTATTTTGAACACAGGGTAACAAAGGGAGTAAATTGAATTTTATAAATAAATAAAAGATAAAAAAATAATAATTTAACCTTATATTTTATATTCGAATCATGAAACAGTTTTTATAAAATCAATTAAATAAAAAAAAGACTATTTATAAAGAAGAAAAGGAACAGAAATAAAAAGTAATAAAAAAATGATAAAATTGATAGCAACACGTTGATATATTATAATATTATTGAAGAATACAAGAAAAAAACTTCTTATTCCTCACTAACACCTAAAATAAATGAGTCAGTATATAATAAATTCTGTAAAATCTCTTTCTCTCTATTATACATAAATCAACAAACCAATACTTTTCACACGAAATCAATGAAAATCCATAATCATCAGATCAAATCAGTGTTTGAGGATGGCAAGCATTGAAAGAACAAGCGACGCTCCAACCACGGCCAACGAGCTCGAAACAGATCCGGCAGCTCCGGTACTAGGTCCCGGCGCGGGTGCCGGCGACAGATCTTGAGCGGAGGCGACGGCGAAGAGAAGCGCGACGGCAAGGACGACGGCGAAGGAGTTAAAGGAGAATGTTTGAGATGCCATGGCTTGAAAGAGCGTAAAGAGAAAGAGAATGAGAATTTGAAGGTGTTAGGAGGTTTTGTTTTTATTTTGTGAAAGAAGATTGAAGGTGGTGGTATTTATAATGGTGTAGAAAGGCGCGTGGGGCCCACGGAACATGGACAGCTGTGCGGCGAGGAACATGTGTGGTGTTTTTGAGGTGTGAATTAATGGAAGTGAGTTGTGAGAAACAGTTGTTTTTGTTTTTGTGTGTTTGGTAGGTTAAACGACGTTGTCGCTTGTTCTGACCGTTTGAACAGTTCTCTGTGTAACCTGTCACGCACGCTGTTTAGATGCCTTTTCCTGGCAAACGCTGTTTTACACCGTTGCATTTATTTATTACTTTAATTAATATTTTTTTTTAACTAAGAAGGGAAGAGAGATGAGAGAAAATTAGGAAAAAGAAAAGAGAAGAAAAAACGTATTAGCCATCAGATCAAATTTTGAAACATTCAACGGTTGAAATAGCTTTTCTCAAAATGGGAGAAATGGTTAGCTTGACCTTTTGAGTTGTTAACGTGTTTATAATTTATTACAAAGGAAAGTAAGATTGAAGTGTCTTTTAGACTAATCTCGTAAAATTAAATGAATGGAAAAGAAAATGTGTATGAGAAATAAAATACAAGTTCTGGTTGTTTTGTTGAAGAGAAAAAAAAGTGATTAATAAAAGTTAAAAATGAAATTGTTTGATTGAAAAAAAAAACAAATAACGTTAATAAGTGATAAATAATAATAAATGTCATGAGAAAATATAAATTCTTTAATAAGAAAAATATTATTGGTATTTTATTTTAAATGTTTATTACACATAATTAGGGATAACAATCGAAATCAAGGTATGAGTCCGTCGTCAAAATCACTTGTGACATTAGGATTAATTCAACTTAGTTAGGTATGGTTTTTCACTAAAAAAAAAATTCGACCCAAATATAAAAATAAAATGCGGTTTAGTTTAGTTTTAACTTAATATAAAATTAAAAAAAACTAATATTCTATAATTTCATTTGATTTTTTTTTGTGATTTTTATTATTATAAAATTGTTAAACATTGCATTAGTTTCTTTTATTGTTTATTTATTTTAAGTTTATGTGTTAATATTTATTAAAATTAGATGGCATGTGTTATAAAAATAAATTGGAAATTAACATAATTTAATTTCCATTATTATATGCAAAATTAGGAGGAACTACATCCTCCACCCATATCTTTAGTTGATTTTCATGAGGTGGGTTTCAACATGGTTAACTTAAATTTGACTTATATTTGCAAAGAGTTCTAAAAAAAAATAAAAAATTGGTAGAGGGTTCAACTAATAACGAGTTAGGTTAGTTCAATCATAGAACTTAATTAATTAGGATTTGGAAAAATAGAAACAGCGTAATCTCAGGACAACAAAACAAAACCAGTCTCAAAAGCAGAGAAGAAGCAATAATTTCGGCTTCTTTCGGCAAACCAAACGCGCCCTTGCGGCCACACGCGTTTTCGCACCACTATAAATACCACCACCCTCTCTTCATTCTCTGATCACAAAACAAAAACAAAACCTCACAGCATCTCAAACACTTGTTTCTTCATTCTCTTTCTCTCTCTCTACACTTTCCTCAGCCATGGCATCTCAAGCATTCTCCGTCAATTCCTTCCTCGTTGCTCTCGTTGCAGCACTTTTCTTCGCCGTCGCCGCCGCTCAAGATTTGTCTCCAGCGTCGGCCCCGGCGCCGGGACCTGATGCCGGAGCAGCCGGATCCGTGTCAAGCTCGATGGCCGTAATCGGAGCTTCCGTTGTGGTTTCGATGTTGGCGATCTTGAAGCACTGAGTTTGTAGGAATGATGATGTGATTATGATTGTGTGTTATGGAAAGGGAAAAAGAGAGATTGTGATATAGTGAATCATATAATAATTGTAGGTGTTAGTGAGATCTAGGGATTTCAATATCCCCTTTCTATATTTCGTTCATTCTTTCATTTTCAGTGTTTATTAATCAATTAATATACATATTCTCCATTATTCATTACTCTCTTCATTATTTTTTATATTGATTTTGTTAACTGGCTAACATAAGAACCAGTTACTGTTTTAAATTTATTTTTCTTCTGGTTAAATAATGAAATGAATTTGGGCATTTAATAATTCATAGCATAAAATGAATCATGCTATGTTAAAGCACTGAGTCAAAACATATAATAACTCATTTACCTCAAAACATAGGTGAAGTTTTCAACTTTGGAGTTGGTCATCAAAAGTTAAATATTACGTCAAAACTACGAATATTTTTTGTAAAATTTTTTGTCCTTTGCTTAATCAAATTAAAATTGCTTAATCAGATTAGATTAAAATTGCATGAACTTTAAACAATTGTAAATGCGTAGACAAATTAGGTAATCTGAGTAGTTGTTTTTGCTCTTTTCATTTTTGGGTTTTTTCTGTTACGCGCTTGTTAGGCAATTGAATTTAAATTTATATTAATTATGTTTTGTCCTAATTTTTTTATTAGAACTATTTATTAATAAAATGGTTTATAATGTAATTTTATTTTAATCCTATAACCAAGTATCTTAATTTATAAACTATCATTATATTGATTATAAATTGTATTTTATAATTTTTTACTGTATATTAATTATAAATTGTATCACATGTTGATTAAAATCATCAATATTTATCCATTAGCTATTTTATAACTAATTGAGTAGAAAACCTAATTGAAGCTTTTATTAACGATGGAACCAAATTAAATAAATAATAGAATAAAAAAGAAAATTAAGCGTCGAAATTTTAAACCTTTATCTTTTCCTTAATTATTACTTAAACCACTTTTCCTCGCACAAATTTAGGCCCTTTAAGATATGCTCTTTATCATTATTTTAGTTTCTATTTATTTACTTTAATAACTTAAACCATAATAAAAGTATTAAGAGTAAAAATAAAAAATAAAAACATTTTTTCAGCATATGCACTTTTTGAGGTAAATGACTGAACTATTACCAAAAAAAAAACAGTCAAGAACAACAGAAGCAACAGAATATAATATAAGAATAATGGAGTAAAATTGTATTAATAATAATAATAATACATAATGAAATTGAAATTAAAAAATAATTACAAGGATATAAAAATCCCTCTTATTTCACACTAACACCTACAATAAATGATTCATTATATGTAATCTCTCTCAACTCATCACAATCATCATTCTATAAAGTATAACAAATATTGTTCACACCAAATCCACAAACAAAAAATTAATATACTGAATGAACTCATCAGATTAGCTAGATTCAGTGCTTGAATAAGGCGAACATCGAAAGCACAACGGAAGCTCCAATCACGGCCACCGAGCTCGAAACGGATCCGGCTGCTCCGGCATCGGGTCCGGGCGCCGGCGCCGGAGAGAGATCTTGAGCGGTGGTGGCGGCGAAGAAAAGTGCTGCGACGAGAGCAGCGACGAAGGAGTTGACGGAGAATGCCATGACTCGTAAAAGCGTAGAGAGAAAGAGAAGGGAAAAAAAGAAGTGTTGTGAGGTTTTGTGTGAGGAAAGAGAGAAGAGAGGGTTATTTATAGTGTTTTGAAAAGGCGTGTGGGTCCCACGAACACGTGGGACAGGTGGGTGATGAGGAAGATGTGTGGTGGAAACAAATGGCAGTGAGTTGTGAGAGGTTTGGTTTGGTTTTGATGTTTGGAATTTTTCCAACTCATTAATTAAATCATTAAACAAACTTCATTAGTTGGAAAGAAATTATTAGAGTCCTCATTTTGTAAGTTAGAAACTAGTTTTTTCTAATGTTTGTAGCTGAAATTTGGCACTATGTAATAATACTCTTTCTATGTAAGAGTCTTTGTATGTAAGAATAGGTTATTAGAAAGAAAAAAAAAAAGATGTTTCATTTTCTACAAAAGCTAAAAATTATAGAGGCAATGAAGTTCAAATTATGGTAAAAAGTGGATCTTTTAATATGCATGGTATATGAGAGGTTTTTAGAAAATTTGGTGTATTAAGTTAAAGCATTCATCATTAAATCTTCGAAAAAAAATTCAATATGTATAATTATAAAAAAGTTGTATTTTAGTAACTATTGTTATTTATTAATAAAAAGTTTAATTAAATTATTAATCAATCACTAAAAATTTAGGCAACTCCAAATATAAAAAATCAAATTGACAACTAAGAAGTAAAAGTAATTCAAGTCACTAATTCAATCGTAAATATAGAAGTATATAAAGACTCACTTTTAATGACTTAGAATTTTATTAAATTTAAAATGAATTTTGTCTCTGATTCAATCGTTACTTATAAAATATTTAACCGTTGTGTTCAATCACTAATTTTATTTAAACTGAAATAGTTATTCAGTTAGATAGGTAATCAAAAGTAGAAAAATTTAGCAACAAATATTTTTCTATCGTTAAATAATAAATTTGAAAATTTTAGAATTTAAAATGTCAGTAGCTAATTTTATATACATCCTTATTTATAAATATTACTTTGACCTACAATCCTCTAACTTACTTATAGATGTTAAAAGTTTAATTATTTTAAATAATAATTAGCTCCAATATATAATATAGTATATATATAATTGAACGTAAAACGTATTACATAATCCAAATAAAACTATAATAAAAATAGTTTTAAATAAATATACAAACCTCAAAATTATTATATAATTAAATATACAATTAATTATTTTGTATTAGTCTATTATATCATCTTCACTATTATATAATTAAATATACAATTAATCATTTTCTATTGGTCTATTGTATCATCTCCACTAATAAAAAGATTCGAAAGATCTAATATAAAATTCTTCGTCTAAGCGTAAAATAAAATAAGTAATAATATTGTAGAATAAAATTCCACTCAAGATAATATATCTCTTAATCAGTTATGGTTTATGCATTTTAAAATATTATATTTAATTGAGAGATTTCTTGAATAACATATGAGAGTTAAAAGCTTTATAAACTCCTAAATGATCAATCTCATACATTTTTTCTTTACCAAATATAAATCGGGTCAACAAAAATGATATCACCATTAATTTGGTTGATAAAATATATTTATTAATACATTGAAAGTATCCATAATATGGCTATCTGTTACCTAAATATATTATCCCAATTTACTAATTTAGACTGTACATAACTAAATATATTAATACATAACTTCTTATCAAACCAATCCAATCATTCTAATTCCATATGCATGAGAATCTCAATTGCAATCTCAATCTTAGTTTTACGATTTTTTAGAGTTGTTTTATGCAAAATACGAATTATTGGAAAATAGGTAGAAGTTATTTTTTTTCCAATTTATGAGGGTCTTCAAAATTCAATTCAATAAAAATCTCTAAAATATTATAAATCTATTCGTTTAAATAATTATCAGTATACTTATGTTTATATGCATTATTTAGTCACATGAATCATTATGCAAATAAATATTGTTTTCAAAAGAGAATTTAAAATTTATAATCTGTGTGAAATGAACTTCACGCCTAAGCAACTGCATAATCAGCTTGGTGTGTGGCACAATTCTTGAAAAAGGGTTAAATAACCATCACATGGTTCATGGAATATTTTGGTTTGACTTCTTCCCAGTTAAACTTCTCCCACCTTACCAAACTTCGTCAATAACATTTTTTTTCTCGGAATGTAAATAATGTTTCAAACTATCTCCATTTTTAACTCTATTTATATAACATTTTTGGAGAAATATATTATTATTATCATTATTATTCAAATCAACTCTATTTTCTTCACATAACTTTATACCAAAACACACAAGTCTTAGAGCTAATTTCTTCCACTCTAACAAGATTTATATGATTTTCTTTTGTACTTCTTCAACCACCATTTCCGCATATTCTTTGTCCATAATCGATTAGTGGCGGACCCTACTACAACGACGTCGTTTCACTGCGCGGTGAAAAGGAATCGTGGTCGTTTACACAATATATTTTTTTTCTGTCATTGTTCATCTTATATTTTCCGCTGCTTTCGTTGTGATTTTTTATCTTGCCATCGAGTTAAAACTACTTATGATTTTGTTCAGATTAAAAGACACAATTAATGTATCTTTTACAAGAATAAATAAATTAAATAAAATCCATTCTTATTTTAAATTTATAAAAGCTTTTAAGCATGAAATTGCGTATATATTATGAGTCCTAACTAGAACTATTCAATTCATCTCCAATTTAAGCATACTAAGAATAAAATTTGACTTGTAAAAATGAAGCAACAGAATGAATTATAAGAATAGTGGAGAATATTTATATTAACAATAATAATACATAGTGAAATGGAACAAATAAACAAGAATAACAAGGATATAAAAATCCTTCTTATTTCTCACTAACACCTACAATAAATGATTCATTATATTATAATCTCTCTCTTTCTCTCTCAACTCATCACAATCATCATTCTATAAAGTACAACAAATATCGTTCACACCAAATCCACAACAAAATTAATATACCGAAAGCACTCATCAGATCAGCCAGATTCAATGCTTGAATAAGGCGAACATCGAGAGCACAATGGAAGCTCCGATCACGGCCACCGAGCTCGAAACGGATCCGGCAGCTCCGGCATCAGGTCCGGGAGCCGGCGCCGGGGACAGATCTTGAGCGGTGGCGACGGCGAAGAAGAGTGCTGCGACGAGAGCAACGAGGAAGGAGTTGACGGAGAATGCGTTGGATGCCATGACTCGAGAAAGCGTAGAGAGAAAGAGAATCGAAGAAAGAAGTGTTGAAGGTGTTGTGTTGTGAGGTTTTGTTTTTTATTTTGCAATGAGAGAGAGAAGAGAGGGTGGTGGTATTTATAGCGTGGGAAAGGGGTGTGGGCCCCACGAAAACGTGGACAGGTGTGTGGTGAGGAAAATGTGTGGTGTGAATGAGCGGCGGTGAGTTGGTGACAGAGATTGTTCTGGACGCTTCGTTCCTTTTTTATGCGTTTTTGTTTCAAAGGTTCACGTTGAGTCCGTTCCGTTGTGATTGTGACGTAAAGTGAAATAACGTTACATGATCAATGATGGGAAACGGAGTAGCTGAAAAAACGGTTCCTTAAACGTAGGGTTTTGTTTGTTTGTTTACCTAAGGAAACTTCTGGATCTTATTATGGATACTGCAATAAATGAGAGATTTGTTTGATTATTCTTTACAAAAACAAAATAGCCACTAAAATTATTTTAAAATGTCATTTAAGGATGGAAACTAACATTTTCATATATATTTGAATTAAAAATAGGAATTAATTTATATAATAATAAATATATTATTATTAGTATGTGTGGACATGGATCTGATAGTTCTGTGCGGCAGGAGAAATGGACGTGGAAAAGTACTTTTGAAAGCGGAGAAAACGGACTTATTTGGAAAAGTTGAATTTTTGATAGAAGAGGAAAGAACCGTGCGTTGATTTGTGTGTCGTTGCTTTTGTTTTTCTTGGGTTACTTTATTGTCTTTCTTTTGGGTTTGCCGCAAAAGGAAAACCGAAGTAGCCGTTACTGCAGGAAAGCTCCGTCACAACGGCATTAAGAAAACGACGTCTACCTATCCATCATTTCAATTTTTCTTATAACATTTTATTATTAAGAAAAATGTTAATTCTATATTTATTTAATTTAATAATACTATTTATTTTATCGCAATAAAACTTTTCAATTTCGTTTTACTATTTTTATTTTTTTATTTATTTTTACTTTTCTAGAAAACAAGTAAATATAATTTATTTCATCAAATTGATGAATACCACATTATCATAATATCACGTGTGTTGTTAATGTGTGTTATTTATATTAAGTTAATTTTTTATAACGAGGTCCAATTTACCAATTTCACTCAATAAATTGTATTAACTCAATTTTATAAAATAACTAAATTAAAAATATTTAAAATAATAAAACAAAATTGAAAAAAATGTTAAAAAAAAACTGCTGAATGTATTTTCTTTTCCTTTTTTAGGTTCATGTTGCAAGGAATGTTGTTAATACAAGCTTGGATTTTTGTTTTATTTGATTGAATTGAGGTTTAATATCTTATAATATACTGACTCATTTTATACTGAAAAAGAAGGAAATTTAGCTTTAAGATGAACATTGATTGTAAGCAGAAAAATAAACATGTGCTGTGAGATAAGCTCAAATATGTGTTTTTCTAATTATTTTTTGTTTTGCCAATAAGACAATATAATTAATATTTTGTATGATTTAGATTAATTTACATATTATTAAATATTTTCCATTTTCGTAAATTTAAATTTTAAATACATATAGTAGAAAAAATTAACTTAAATGTGTGAAACATATTTGTGGTCAATAGTGAAAGATAATGTTGAAAAAACTACTCATGAGTTATAGTTATGAAATATCTAATGATAACTACAAGTATAAAATGGACAAATACAAATTTTTTAGTTTGATCCTTTTTGACTTGCAAAAAAATAAGACAGGGTAGGTTAGTTTGTTTTGATGAAATGTATTAAAAATATTAACCCTTTCCATCAAAGATGGGACACATAAGCTGGTGACCTAATATGTAAACTCTTTTTTAATTGTATATTTTTGAATTTTGTTTTATTTAATTTTATATTTCTATTGTTTTAAAAGTTATATACATATATTTTAAAAACACATTCAATATATATTTTTTTATTTTCAATTGATTAATTAATATTTTTAATCAGATAAATTAAAATAATTATTATTTTTATAAATTAAATTATTCTGTTATAATTAATAATTAAAATTTAATTTGTAAGTATTATTGATTTAAGTTATAATATTATTACATGTTCAGATCTCATAAATAACATAATATAAAATGTTGATTTTTTAAATTATTTTAATTTTAATTTAAGAAAAATGGGCGGGTAGGTTAGTGCATGTCTTCCCACCTTTAATTCATCAATTTAGCAAACTATGATAAACCAGAGCTGAGCAAAGGATTAAAAACACCTTACAAGTCAAGATTAATAATAACACAAGTTAGATAGTTTATTTTATGATATAATTCTACATTTTTCATGAATTATGCTTTTATGAATATTATATCTAGAAATATTGATTTTACATATTTGTTTGACTGAATTTTATAATTATTTTTATATAATTATTTCTAAAATAAAAGGAACAGCAAAAAGGAACAGCAAAATTTTATATTATTTTTATATAATTATTTTTAAAAATCTTGAAAAAAAATCAATCATTTAATTAAAATTTGCTTGTTGAAGTTTGTTTTTTTTTTTCCATATTTTCAAGAAAAATAAAAAATTGATTTATGTTTTTCTTTATGTTTTTTTTCTCTAAAAAAAATTAAAGTTTGATCTTACTAAAAACAAATAAAATAAAAAAGAATTAATTACAATTTGGGCCACGGTCCAAAATTCCTGCCTCACACGACTCCTTCAAACCTTCTTGAAGTATCTCCAAAACTTGAAAAAATACCAACTATATCTTTAAGAAAATTATAATTTTGTCCTTTAACTTAAAAAAATATAAAACAATAAAATGTGAAAATTATAATTTTATCCTTTAACTAAAAAAATATAAAACAATAAAATTTTGGAGGTGAGAGATGAGGGGTCGATGGATGGTGATGCTTGAAGGTGATGAAGAGTGTGATTGCTGTTCTTCTTAGTAGTGTGCGTCGGCGACAGCGAAGGAGTGAAAGTGTGGCGGCGCAGCGAAGCAGCAGTGACACAACATCCTGCAAGGTAGGTGCGTTTGAAATAAATTGTGGAATGACGTATTCCGCAACTGTCCTCCGGATTCAGAGAATAGTTGTAGAATACGTCGTTCCGCAATTCATTTCATCACCTTCAAATGAATCGTGGAACGACGCGTTCCGCAACTGTTCTCCAGATCCGGAGGATAGTTGCGGAATGTGTTATTCCGCAACTTATTTCGTTCGGAAAGAAACTCATCCCAAATTGCAAATCCAGCAAAATTCCCCAAAACACCCTACAAATCCTTCAATATATCATGCATACCTCAAATACTCGTCCAATGTGGAATTATTGAAAGATGATGGAATGAAACCAACAAAAAAAAAATACAAAACAGAACGATGGGGTTCTTAGAGATGCCGCAACGGAAGACGAGAATGGAAGTTGTGGGAAGAAAAAATGTTATGAAATTTTAGAATAAAGAGTGTAATAGTCTTCACAGTATTATATTAAAGGTATTTTGATCCGTTTGATAAAATTTGGAGGTACTCCAAGAAGTACATGGAGGTGCAGGAAGAAGCCCTCCTCACGCACCACCTATATTGGGCCACGGCCCAAAACTTTATCAGACTCTTGCATGATTTTTTTTTCTCTTTTCTTTTGTTTAACTCTTTTACGAGCGAAAAGGCAGGAAATACAGTTTTAGGAAATTGAATCAATTCATCACCTCTGTTACATACTGGGTTCATACGCACTGAAGTTTATTTTTGTTATCGCAAGAGACCGGTTAGCTCCAACAACAAAAATGTCTTCTAGAGTTGCTCATTTCTTGATGTTCCAAACGCTCCAAATTCCACCATCCCGGGAGGGGGTCTTGCAGACACTCTGATGCTCAAGTTAGAATTGAGTGGAGAGTGCAGGTAATTTAGGTCAGAGTTTAGAAGTACCTTGCTTAAGGTGACTGAACTTGTATTTATAAGCGTAGTAATAGGCTTAATGAGTTTGGGCCCATTCTGTTGTATTTTGTTATTCTGTTATGATTCTATAACAAAATTAGTTATTAGATCTCCAACTGTTATTATAGTCTAGTTGTGCCTTGGTCAACCGTATAGTGCATAGGCCTCCCAAGTCCTCGAGGGCGAGTAACGACCGAAGAGGATTTAGTATTGAACAGGTAATGATTAGATTTGTCGCGCTCGTCGTCCGAAAACAAGTGATAAAGATGGATTTACACCCGTCTTTTCTTGATTTACGTGTGTCCCGTTTTCCGAGTGTGATGTGACAACTCCCTTCATCTGAGTTGTTGAAAGTTGTAATAATACACCTCACAGTTTGTGGGTGTGAAACTAAAAAGCCGAGAAGCTAATATAAACATATAAGTTGGGATAAGCTTATAGAAGCTGAAATAAGCTAAGAATGAAGCTCTTGATGAGCTGAGAATGAAACTCTAATGAGTTGAGGATGAAGCTCTGTGAAGCAGATGAGCCAGCTGGATGAAGCTCTGATTAGCTGAGAATGAGCTTTGATGAGCTAGCTGAGAATGAGGCTCTAATGAGCCAAGAATGAAGCTCTGATGAGCTAGCTGTGAAGCTGAGAAGCCGAGATGTTTATACACCTCTCGGTGTGGTGCTGAGATGTTTATACACCTCTCGGTGTAAGTCTACTCACGATGAGCCGTGAGGATCGAGAGTCGAGAGGTCTCATGGTGAGCTATGAGGATCTGGACTTGAAGCCTACTTTCGGTCGGCCGTAATGATCATGGATCGTGAGGTCTCATGGTGAGCTAAGAGAACCTGATGCTGAGGCCACCTTTCGGTCGGCCATAATAATCGTGGATCGTGAGGTCTCATTGGTGAGCCAAGAGGACCTGAAGCTGAAGCCACCTTTCGGTTGGCCATAATGATCGCGGATCGTGAGGTCTCATGGTGAGCCAAAAGGACCTGATGCTGAATGATCACGGATCATGAGGTCTCATGGTGAGCTAAGAGGACCTGATGCTGAAGCCACCTTTCGGTCGACCATAATGATCACGAATCGTGAGGTCTCATGGTGAGCCAAGAGGACCTGATGCTGAACGATCATAGATCGTGAGGTCTCATGGTGAGCCAAGAGGACCTGAAGCTGATAAGTATACTCACGGTGAGCCATGAGGATCGAGAGTCGAGAGGTCTCATCGAGATATGCGTGACGTTGCCCATTAATTCCCTGTGAAAAGCAAATTAAAAAGATACTGCAGAAACTTTTAAAAGAACAAATGTGTTATAATAATGACAAGCTTCTAAAAGTAAAAAGTTGAAACGAGGTAAGGCATATTTTGGTAGAGGAATTATCTGAGCGATCGTCTCATGTGCTGCCCCAAGATTTGTTGGGTGCATGAATGCATAAGCCAATATTCTTTCTCTCCTCATAGCAGCTTCATACTTGCTTGGTGACTTAGCTTCGATTTGTGCTTGTGATTCTACCTTATCAGGTATGCATGATGACCAAAAAGTTGGTAGCAGAGTGCATGCAGCTTGTGTCCGAAGACTAAGTGGAAAGCCACGTAAAGTGAGTCTGGCACCCCCATTTGCCGATAAAAACTTTACACAAACAATAAATCTGAATTCATGAGGAGTGTCATCATGGCTTGAATGGTTGATATCAGTTTCCTTGGTGGTTTGAGGACGGTGATATTGGTGGTAGATGGTCTCATGGCTTTTGCTAGTTATCCTTAACTCATCCTACACTGCTAGCCTTTCTTCAATACTCACAATTAAACAACTACAACCAAATGTCATAGATATTCAGTGGTTGAAGAAGAACAACAAGACAATTCATTGTGAAGGCGACTCATTTGTTAGGTCGTTTCTACATAAAGTAGAAAAGTTACAGCCTGAGAACATAATAAATGTTACCGATGAATACAAGTATGATGATGCTCTTCAAAATAACACCATAGCAACTGCCTTTCTTGAACTCCCGATATGAAAAGGTATTCATTAGTGAATATTGCAACAGATACGTCGGTTCCACTCCTAGAAACAGATTTAGAGGACTGGGCTTTGTAAGTGACAATACTATTTCAGATATTAATTCCCACAGATGTTCCAGAAAGGCTCGCCAGTGGCCAGAGACGTGTCAAAAGCTATATTACATATGTCAGAAAAGTTTCATCAGCATCGACTGGAGTTGGCTTCTCCAGTACCTGGAAATTCAATCCTTCTAATGTCATCAATACATGAAAAGTTTCATGGGTTTATCTTTGAGATCCTCCTCGTCATCATTATGATTATTTTTAGAGACAAGATCGTGCCAAGAGTAAACTATATTAGTCTTTTTCATAATATCCCTTGTAGGGCCCACTAGCGGCCTAATATGAAGAAAGTAAGCAAACACAAATTTGGCACTTAAAATCTTGGCGCAGTATAGTGTGTTACGAGCACTTGTGAATATATTGGAGAAACCACAAAGTCGCCGCCTGCATTTATAGGCAATGCCGTTTCACCATATCTTGAAAGTATCGGTGGCCCATGCCATGAAGACTAGCATTAGTGGATAGCCCCATATTTGGCGGATGTATTGGTCTCCAAGCATTAGAGGGAGGCATTCGATAACCCATAAGACGTCTTGGGTGATATTGGATGGAAGTCTTGGGCCTGGTACATCAAATCTGGGACCAAATCCTGGGCCTCTAAAGGCCTGACCCTAGTTTCACCTTGCCGAGGCCTTTTAGGATCAACAAACCAAACAATTAGTAGTTGTTGACTTTATTTATTTGATACTTAAGTTGGGTTTATTGTTGTGTTTTATCACAAAAATTTATTCCAAGCTTGTACAATATCCAATTGTAGGAGAAAAGCAATCTGCTTTTTATATCACGATGATGTTTAACTGTTTATACATATGAATGCCATATTCTATGTCAGGAATCGTCTTTATATTCTAGTGAATGTTAATATCAGTACGTGGGCTGAGTATTTTTGTGGTGCAGTTGTGTTATCTATACAATGTGGTGGCTTTAGTTGAGCCTTGACCCTTGTCAATTTCGGGGATGTGTAAGCTAAACTCTGATAGGAGATTTGAAATCGGAGTTTGTTTGCTTAACAAAAATGGCAGAAAGAAGCTGATCAGACAATTAGAGCGCTGCATAATCAACATACTCTTCCTAGAGGTGTTGGTTCGATACAAGTGCAATATGCTGATGGTGAAAGGGAATGCCTTGGTGTAGTTGAGTACAAGTTATTTGTGGGCTCTTTGAACAAGCAGGCTCCCGTAAAGGAAGTTGAGGAAATTTTCTCAAAATATGGCCGAGTTGAATATGTTTATCTCATGCGTGATGAGAAGAAACAAAGTCCTGGATGTGGTTTTGTCAAATATTCACACAAGTGGCTCTGGCAGCTGTTAATTGTGTAAACTCCATCAAGTGCATTAACAGCTGCCAGAGCCATATCTTGTGTGAGTATTTAACAAAACCACATCCAGGACTTTGTTTCTTCTCATCATGCATGAGATAAACATCTTCAACTTGGCCATATTTTGAGAAAATTTCCTCAACTTCCTTTATGGGGGCCTGCTTGTTCAGTGAGCCCACAAATAACTTGTACTCAACTACACCAAGGCATTCCCTTTCACCGTCAGCATATCGCACTTGTATCAAACCAACACCTCTAGGAAGTGTATGTTGATTATGCAGCGCTCTATTTGTCTGATCAGCTTCTTTCTGCCATTTTTGTTAAGCAAACAAACTCCGATTTCAAATCTCCTATCAGAGTTTAGCTTACACATCTCCGAAACCGACAAGGGTCAAGGCTCAACTAAAGCCACCACATTGTATAGATAACACAAATGCACCATAAAAATATTCAGCCCACGTACTGATATTAACATTCGCTAAAATATAAAGACGATTCCTGACATAGAATATGGCATTCATATGCATAAACAGTTAAAGATCATCGTGATATAAAAAGCACATTGCTTTTCTCCTACAACTGGGTATTGTACAAGCTTGGAATAAATTTTTGTGATAAAACACAACAGTAAACCCAACTTAAGTATCAAATAAATAAAGCCAAAAGCATAACGGTACACGATAATTTAGATCCATGGAGAATCAAGTTTTCCATGATGACCATTTGAACAACTATATTTCCTAGCATAAAACTTTATGCCCCGTAAAGAAGTATGATTGACCAACTGTTAGAAGATCCAGTAACACATGGAAATAACTATCGAATACCTGCCATAACTTTTAACATAAAAAGAATTTTTAAAGGGATGCATTGTATCATTGTAGCATCAGGGTTTTTCAGGCTGTGTATGATGGGTTTGTTGTTCATGGCAAAGCGGGAATTAATTGGAGTACAAGGCAGCGTTGAAAAAGAAGGTTGCATTGGGGGATGAGAGATTTGTGAGAATGAGAGAGTTGAAGGCTTATAACAGCATGCATTCATAGTTAGGGTTTTGATGTCGTCAATCTTGTTGAAGAGAAGAAAGAATAGGGACTCAAAGATCTTGCATTCATGGTTAGGAGAAGAAGACACAAACCAAAAATCGAGAAGAATGGGAATCCATATAGACCGCGCAAATAAAAAAAAATTAAAGTAGAGGGTAAAACCAAAATCTTTGATTGTTCTGCTTATTTCCATAATTCCTAATCGTCATCATTGCCTCGTCATCACTATTGCTGCTAGGTCAATCTCGGCCCCACGGTAGACGCCAAAATGTTATCGCAAGGGATCGGTTGGCTCCAACAACAACAATGTCTTCTAGAGTTGCTCCTTGATCGCTTCTGATGTTGCTCCTTTCTTGATGTTCCAAACACTCCAAATTCTACCGTTCCGGGAGGAGGTCCTACAGACACTCCGATGCTCAAGTTAAAATTGGGTGGAGAGTGCAGGTAATTTAGATAAGAGTTTTAGAAGTACCTTGCTTAAGGTGACTGGACCTGTATTTATAGGCATAGTAGTGGGCTTAATGAGTTTGGGCCCATTATGTTGTATTTTGTTATTCTGTTATGATTCTATAACAAAATTAATTATGAGATATCCCGCTGTTATTATAATCTGGTTGTGCCTTAATCAACAGTATAATACAATTCTCATTCACAAGTAAAGCTTGGAGACAATTAAAGACTTTGAGAATCATGAAAAAAGAAACAAACATAGGAGAAGTATAATAACATAAGAGAAGATATTATACACATTATACACTACTCACTCTTTTCTCTTCACAAAAATTAAGAAAAAGCAAAGAAAAACCAGAATTCAAAAACAAAGAAAAGGAAGAAAACACAACCAAATCACATGCAGATATTTTTCATTTCCCTCGTCCACTATCTTCCATACCGAGAGCATAGATAATTCACAACTAGGTATTTCTTATTTTATTGCATAGAAGAATATGAACAATAATATGTGTACTTCGAAGCCTTCGGCCACGGTCTTTATCGCCTTCGTCCATGGTCAATAAATCTTCTAAAACATAATTTTATATTATTTTTATTTGGAAAATATTTTTTAAAAATATATTTCGAAAAGTCTTTTTTGAAATACAAATGTAGAATATTAAATTTATATTTTGAAAAAGACTTTCTAAAATATGTTTCCGAATAATATTTTCCAAAAATATAAAATTGTCTTGAAAAGCTTTTAGAATTTTTGAAAAAAAAAATGAAATGTAATTCAGAAGTGATGGGATGTAAGAAATTTTTGCCCCATATTTACTTTTCATGAAAACAATGATCCAATAGGTGTAGTGTTGTATATTTTGCTAATTGTGATACATATTTTTCACCTTCACATCGTTTGAGCTTATTTTTTTTTCTATTTTTCTCTTATATTTTTCTGTTATACACAATCATCTTAGAATGTGAACTAATTCACCAAGTTCACACGAAAATAAGTGAGTTATCAATGTACATGTCACACGAAAATAAGTGAGTTACCAATGTACATGAAAGTGTGAAGTCTATTTTTTTTTTTAATCATACTAGATTATGAAAACTACTTCAAAAATTATTTAAATAAACTAAACCAGTAAAAACTTAATTGTTTTTAAAAAGTTATATTTTAAAAAATATATTTTTTGCCACATTTACGCAAATCCTATTGATGCAAACTATTATAGTTATATTTTAATATTATCAAGCTTATTCTGCAGCCATATTCTATTTTTAAAAACTATATATTTCTAATAAGCTTTCTTAATCAATTTACTTATTGAGTAATTAAGGGAAATCAATTTAACTTTAATTATTATAATTAGTAAATTAAAAATTATTAACTCAACTGAATTTATTTTATAACGAGTTGAAGAAAATAATTTAACATTCTGAATATAAAAATATAAACCATAACATATTTTATATGATTGCACTAAAATAAATAAACATGTTGTTATTTTGGTGAATAAATAAACATATTAATACCTGAATAAAAAATTGAGTTAAATATTTTTGGAGGGAATGCTTTTCAACTGCAGGCATATCTCTGCTAGCATTTTCACCTTCATCCCTCTCTTTCAATCTCTCTCTTTACTTCTACAACTACTTGCTTTCTCTATTGTAAGTCTGTGGTGTGGTTTAGATTATTAATTGCTCTTTGAGGAACACAGGAACCTTAATTTCATGAATTTCAGTAGATTTGGGGGTTCCCATCTCCAAAACCTTAATGATTCGCATATCTAGTATATAGGCTTTTGAGATGAGGGAAAATGTTTCGGAATGTATTGCTTTTTGTCTGCCTTTTAGTATTGATGTGCATAAGCTGTCGTAGCTACCTGCAGAGCTTTTTCTTGTGCTAATTTTTAGTTTTTTTTTTTAATAAAATATTTTAGTGGAATTAGGGTTTCTTCTTTGGATTGTTTGAGTGAAGTTAGGGTCGTATTTGATTATGCTTCTGTAGCCACTTTCAATAAACCCTTGTTTTTGTTTTGTTGCGCGCCTTTTTTTTATTTTGGTAACTGGAGTGCGCGCCTTTTTTTTTGGTAACTGGTGTGACATGAAGAACATTCTGATTTGGTTTGTGTAGACAGCCTAGTGAATTGGTATTGGGAAGAGAATCTGATGGGTACATGATTCTGTCCTTGCCTAGGGTTGTAGAAGCAGCTGGCATGTCTCTGTTTCTGGGAGAAGAGAAGGTGGTTGGGTTCTGTGTGGTGGGTGCTGGGGTGGCTGAATGGGTAGTATTATAATCACGGGGTTGGTTATCAACTCAGTTGAGGGTATTAGGTTAATTGGTCAAATGGGTCACTGTTAAACTTGTTGAACAGCATGAACTGCTATATGTGACATTAAGATTAAAATTATAAATATTTATTATTATTATTATTATCAAATATCATGGTTCAGTGTTAAGTAATTCCTAGCGATTTCAAAAGCACGGTTTCAATTCTTCTGGTCGGTAGTTTTGCTTTTTCCTTAATGTTAAGCCGGCCATTGTTCTCTTGGGTAAGGCCTTGCACAGTAACTGGGGTCTCCATGAGTGGTTGGCTCAGAAAGTACAACTACAACAGCTTTCACGCTTCCAGTTATCCAGTTCCATTGTAGTATATCTGAATCAGTGATAAAATTGATATGCTTGCAAGTCTGGATGTGAGATCAGAGAGCAAAGGTTTAAGGAAATTCCTGTATAATACTGTTAGCTAGCTTTAGTATTTTTTGAAATGAATTATTTATGGAGAATACAAGGTAAATTTGACTGTTATAAAATATAATTATTTATATTTTCTATTTAATCTTATATTTGTTAATGAGGTCTACGATTGATAACTTTCACTGGTCAACCGTGAATACGGTCTTATTTGTTTAGTGAAGCCTTACAATTAATAGTGTTCACTAGTGGATGTTAAAGATGATTTTATATTTGTTAGTGAGGCTTTATAGTTGATAGCTTTCACTGGTGGATCATAAAAACAATCTTATTTGTTTAGTAAATCCTTATTGTTGATAGCATTTAAAAATGATCTTACATTTTTTGAGGAAGCTTTACGAGGGATAGTGTTTACTTGTAGATCGTAAAACCATTGCCTTTCTCTATCTGTCTCAATTTCTCTTGAGTGAGTCCCGTTCCTCTGCTTTTGAATTTTAGTGTTTGTTCTGATTTTCACCTCATTTCTCTGTTTCCATCATTCTATGACTCTGCTTCCATTTGTTCAATAATTATGTGATGTTTCAATTCTCGTTGTTTTGTTTTGTCCTGGGCTCCTAGGCCCGATTTGTTGAGTCTCCAATAAGACACACATTACATTTTGGCATGTTTGGTTAACGTTATGAGATTCATCTTACATGTGAATTTAGGAATTTTCATTTTTATGTTGCCACTTTTGACTGTTCCTGCTAAATTACTGCCTTTTCATTCCAATAATTTTTGTTTCTATCTGTGCTGTTTATACTATCACTTGTCAATTTTATTATTTTTCTGTTTTCAAGGCTGTCTAGTGGAAGTTTGAACTTTGAACATGTATGGGAGAACAGCTTGCCAACTTGTGAAAGAATTCGCAAGTGGAGATAAGGGCCAGCTTGTGTCATTCAATGTAAGTCCAGTTCTTCATTTTAATTGGTTGTTCTTATTTTTATTTTCTAAATTTGTTGGGTTATGTTGGAACGGCCTTGTATAGTAGAGAACACGTTACACTATCAACAGGTATGTTGGAAAGCAGCTTTAATTGCAGACACCCCTAATCCGCCTTAGTTGGGTTATGTTTGAACTCAAATGTTCTTCACGGGTGCTTTAATTGCAGTCTCAAAGGTGTGGGTCTAGTTTCACAGACTAGAGATATGACTTAAGAGCTTGTTTGGGTAAACTTGTTAAAGTACTTAACTGGCCATAAATAGAGCTCATAAAGCTTGTGTATTTTTCAAATTGCTAGCTAGTTTTTTGAGATCAAGTTTTTCCTTAGGTCCAAATTATAAAATTAGTACTCTTTTGTGAGTGATATATATTCTTATTAAATGTTGAAATAAATTTGGAAAAGCTTGCATGAACCACATTTGAGTTTTATGCATCTGGGGATTTCTAGTTGTATCTAATGGCAGCCAATGTTACTGGTGCTTTGTGATGGCAATTTGTGTTACGAGAATATGTCACGGTAACCTAACTGGGGATGCTTTAATTCTTCTTAAATCTTCCCTTTGCCTGTCTACCATGACCTTTATCCTCAACTACAATACTGGAGCTGTATATGGATCTATAGTACTTTCTTTGGATTTAAATACTGCATATGATTCTTTTCTGCTTCAAAGGTTCAAGTTAGCGAGTGTAATTCAACTCTGTTTGCTATGGCAAGTCGACAACCTTTAAAAGTTGTGAGATGAAATTTGAAATTGTTTGCCGGATATTATCTTTTTAATTTGATTCAGGATTCAAGTAGCTATTTCACATATGAAATATTTTTTCTTAAATTCATTAACTGCTTTGCTGTTTAGGTCCCTTTCTAAATTTCTCAATCATTTCTATCATTTTCATACTTCTCCCCACTCTGAAGGGGAAGAAAAAGCTTCGAGAAACTACCCTAATTGCTGTCAGAACTTGTTATGGTCTATTGGGGCTCATTATGTTTCAGTTTATGACATCTCATCCTAGATGGTGAAGTATTTTTTATGTATGATACTGCTATTTGATTCCTTGATTTTCTTTACTCTTATTTTTTATCTATCATAGACCTTTTCCCATGGGTTTGTAACTCAGTATCCACTCTTTATATTGCTATGGCTATGTGCATACTTTGGTTGATTATTTTGCCAATAATCTTGTAGAGTGACTTGTTTCAACAAGTAGTTGCAGAATGCAGTCAACATCACCTTGAACTTCAGTCCCTGATAAGGTAACATTAATTTGCTGTCCTGCTTTTTTTATGTGCCCCCCTTTTCTACATTGGAGTGTGCTATTTCATATATTTTGAACGCGAGCTTGTGTATGATGAAACCGTATTGCAGAGTTAAGTAAGGGATGATAAAGTCACATACGTATTTTCCCTTGACCATAACTTTTCATAGTGGTATCCTATCCCATTTGAGCATGTGCTGTTCTGTGTAAACAGGAAGATACAGGAAGAAGGTTTGGATATCCAAACAGCAAGAAATGCAGATCACTACGGAGCCCTTATCCACCATCTTGCTTTAGTCCGAAATAAACGTTGCCTAATGGCCTATGTGTAAGTATCTCTCTGAAATGCCGTTTACCATCAAGCATAGCTATTGTTATTACTGTATTTTGTAATCTATCTGCATTCTGAGATTCTATAACGTGTCTCTCTGTAGGTATAATCGAGCAGAAATAATACGGAACTTATTATGGAAGATAGGGCATGTGCTTCCTCAAGAAATTGAAGAGAAGCTTTCTCATGCGGAGGAAGAGCATTTCAGGAAGCATTCTACAGCACTGAAATCTTATATGTCGAAAGTGATGGTTGATCTGACTGTGGTAACCTCTCCCTCTCCTTCCCCCATTTCCTTCCGTTCTCCTACACACATGAGCACACATAAGAGATATACATAGTTCAGATAACATGTGCATCGTCATAGTTTCCAAGATGTTCTGTCTCTAATCGATGCCTTGCAAAGTAATTTCAGCCTAGTTGCTTGTGATTATTGATTGATAAGTAACTTCTTTTCCTTGTGCTATATAAAACTATCCCTAGTTTTAATTCCATGTTTGTGTCGGAAACTTCTATGCATCTAGTTATTGCTCTGATAATATAAGCAAGGGTTATCATGCAGATACTTGTTTGGTTGTACCATAAGATCTTTTGTAGAATGAATTGGGGAAATTGGTTGATAGTAATCTTGGTGGTTAAGAACCATGCTTCTAATGACTTCACTATACATGAATGAGTTTAAATGTAATTTCGTATCATTGTTTAATGATTCTTTTAGTTCTTACTTTTTCACCAATTTTCATGAAAAAAAAATAGAGGTCAGGTGTGAAAAGAAATTTGCCTTATTTTATCATTCCACCTGTGTTTGTCACTCTTTCAATGCATGTACTATATTTATATTATGTTTCTATTTTTCTAAAATAAAGACTCCACAAACTTACATATAAACTACCAGTTTTGTTTTGTGTGATTTCTGCTAAAGTTGTTTTTATCAATTTCCAGTTTAAATTGTTACATCGAAGACTACATATCATCTATATGATATATTTAAAGTGATTTTTCATTGTATTTGAATCTTATAATTCAATACTCAATTATGATTTCCTATTCAAAAAATTGTTCAACGATTCATGAATCTGGATTCTAACCTTGCAGTAAAGTACTATGTTTTCACTCAATCTGCATTTTAATAGGATATGGTACCACCAAAAGATCCTTACATCAAAGTAAGGGTTCTTGATGACATTGGAGATGGCATTCTGCTTAGTGATGATAAGACTGCAAATTTTGCCTGCCATTCAATGCATCTTCTGAAGCGAACTGATGCTGAGCAATTTATATCACGGGTTGAGTTTCTTGCACCTAAAGATTTATTGCATTATGGTTTGAAATGCGATCTAATTTTTTCTGTTTTCCGAAATATCAACAGGGCCAAATGGAGGAACTCACGGGTTGATCTTGTTGGCTTTTACCTAGAGGATATGTATATGAGAAGGCCATTGGCAACTTGCATTTTGTACTCAGCTTCATTTTGAACTTGTGGATTGCATAATCCAAGTAGCTTTTAGGTTGTGTAATTCAGAAGACAGATAATATTTGGAATTAAAATTCCATGAAGGGTGAAATGAGAACCTTGATGGAAATATTTGGAGGTAGAGGAAGCAGTCTCTTTTTCCAAATCCACGACAAGTTTGGGAGTGATTCTTCCTCTACCAACATTGTGGGTTGTACAACCCGTAATTTAAATTGGAAACCTTTACTGCATAAGACTAAGGTGATAACCACTACACTATAGCAGATTGTTGGTTATACAACTTGCAAAACAAAACAATTTATAAATACATTGCGGGTTACAAAATTTTTTTTAAATGTATTGCGAGTTGTATAACCCGCAATGTAAAAATACAAATTTTTTTTAAAATGTATTGCGGGTTGTACAATCCGCAATGTAAAAATTTTAAAAAACGCATTGCGGGTTGTAGAAGGTGTAATGTGTTTCAAAAATTTTACACTATGAATTATAGACTAAAGACATTTTGGTCTTTTTATTATGTCTAAAATGGGAATTTTGAAAAATTATGAAGGTACAGGAAGTCGTCATGGAGGTGTAGAAAGAATCACTCCAAGTTTGGTGTTTTCTCTTTTCATAGGTTGGGCTATCAAAATAAAGACTAAAAATACGCATTATAACTAGTGTATATGATTTTTTTTAATGTAAAAAATGCCTACATAGTTTGTGATATTTAATTATTTACTAGTTACTCAGAAGATCATTTTATATAAATATATTAAGGAAGTTAGATGATAGCTGTTTATTTAATTATATTATTTTAAAATAAATCATTCAAACAAATATTACATTTCTGGAGATTATTCTGCAACGGTCTTTTTAGTTCAAAATACACCTTTGTTTGTTTACCAAGCTTCCCCAGATAATACCTAATATATTTTCATCGTAATTAATACAAAGATTTGATTACAAATTTTAATTTTTAAGGACTTTTTTAATTAAGAGAAGATCTTTATTTTTTAAAAACTAGACTTAAATACTTTTTTTTTTCTACAAAAACATTCTTCTATTTCAATTTGCAATTTTTATTTTCTTTGTATTTAAAATAGTAAAATATAATCAATTTTTTTTTTAATTTTAGGGTATTTTATTTTCTTATTTTGACTTAATTCAACATAAATTTAACCTATTGATTTAAAGTATTCATTAATATTAATTGACAACGTTCACTTAATAAAAAAAAATGCAATTCAATATAATAGAAACACCAAAATTGCATTTTAATAAAAAAATGCAAAATAGATTACTAAAAAACTCAAATTAGAACAATTTGCTTTAAAAACACAACTTCGACAAATAAATTATTTAAAAACTCAAATTAGAATAATTTGTTTTAAAAAGACAATTTTGATAACGCAAAAGAAAAAAATAAAACGCTGTTTGAGTAAACTTAATTGTTCATGTAGGATTAAAATTTTTAAGACAAATACTTTGTTAAAATTGTTTAAAACATGAATACATGAAGGTTAACTACGAAAAACTTCTAGATAATTCTTAAGTATGTTGTATTTGAGTTTGTTCATGTACCTAGTATATTCATTGTAGGTTACCATATAGATATTGATCAACACAAGTATAAACTATAAAAAAAATTATCATAAATTCTATGTTTATATAATCTAACATTGAAATACATAATTTCTATTAATCATACATAAATCCTTATATCAAGAAAATTCACTAAGGAATATCTATTGATGCTTTTTGAAACACTCATATTAAGTATTCTTTATTAAAAATTTAACACTTAACCCATTTTAGTACAAGTATGCAAATATCATCTACATAAATCAAAGTGGATTTAAAGTATATCCATATCGATGTTCCAACATGTGTTCTTATTCACTTTTTCATACTTGGGCATACATGTGGTTTGACTGACGATACAATAAATCTTTATTTAGTTTTTCAACATTTAATGTCTTAGTTCATGTGACTTATACTATTAATGAAGTTAAGAAATCTTGATTATAACAGATTTTTGTTTAATACCTACAATTTAACTAGTCATGTCACATGTTACTGAGGTATTGTCAAGATCTTTTGATCTTTTAGTGAAGTCATATGGTTGATAGTATTCACTAGTGAATCGTTAAGATGATCTTATATTTATCAATGATGTCTTATTTGTGAATTAGCTCGTGAGTCATAAAACACAATCTTATTTTTGTAGTAAAGCCTCACTAATGTGTTGTAAATACAATCTTATATTTTTTAATCAAACTCATAGATGGTAAAATCTTATTTATTTAGTGAACTTTATAGTTGATAACATTTACTAATGGATTATAAAAATAATCTTATATTTATTTAATGGAAGCTTATAATTGATAGTGTTTACTATTTATCTATCATATAGTGAAAAGTAATATAGTGAAAAGTAATATATGTTTACTTGTGAGACTTTCCATCTTAAAATTGGTAAACAGAAATATATTAGAAAAAATAATAATAATTATGTATACAAATAATAATAAGAGAAATTTTTAATTATTATAAATTTGACTGAAAAATATAGTTTTTGAAATTTGAATCTAAGTTACAAATATAAATATATATTTTATATTTAGTGTTGCTGTATGTGCTTTAAAGATATATTTCTGATTATATATTTGACAATTTTCTGTCAGAAACTTTTTAATCTAAATTTTGAACATGATTCGGAAACTATATTTTTTTGCTACGGTCATTATACTGAAATTAAGAGCTGTAGAAAATAATTTTAAGGATGGAAAAAAGAATTGCTTCTAAACTCTCATTGGTATTGATGACAATATCTCATTTCCCCAACTATAATCCTACTCATCCCCTCTCAACCAAGAAATGGAGCTATTTTAATAAAAAAGACTTTAAATTAAAATATAATATTTTTTTATTATTTTAGAAATCTCAAGAGCTCTTATACAAGAATTCATTCTTCATCATGAAAATGTTATCTCCTTCTTTAATACAAAATTTTCTAAATAATAGATTTTATAGTTGACAGTTTTTTGGTGAAACTCTACCCATATATGGATGCTTTAAATTTTATTTGATGATTTGTAGATCCATTTTCTTTAAGACATAATTTAAAGAGACCAATGTATGTATAGACCAATTTATACAAACATATGAAAATTTATCTTTCTTTTTCTTCATATTATTTTTTTCTCAATCTCACCACTCACTATCTTGAACCACTGAAAAATGATTCGAAATATGATGACGAAAAATAAAAATTACTTAAAATTTAAAATAAATTAAATGTTTTTAAATTTTCTAAAAATTATAAATTTTCTTATCTAAATATAAAGTTAAATTGAAGTTTCAGATTGAGTCTTTCGGGTCAGGACCCGAACCGTATTAAGGGTTTACTCGTGTAGTGATTTTACCTTGGTAGGAAGAACTTGGGTCACATCCCATAAAGAGTTCAGTTCAAATTCAGAGGCTTTGTGTGAAATTGGATTTCCAGGTACTCTTACAGTTCAAATTCAAAGTTAGTTGTGTTCGAAAGTTATACTCTTTATGTGAGTGAGTGCCTCCACATTCCTTGTTCGATTTTTCAAGTTTTATTTGAATGATATTTTCGTTTATTTATTCTATTTTTATGTTTATTTTCTGCAGAATAACAAAAGGGGTGCTCATTCTCCTGCAATTTTCCTTTTTTTTTCCCAGTTATTGCTGAAGTTTGGCAGTTCAGTAGAAAAAGAAGGGAAATTGTGTTCAAACTTCATCATGGTAAGCTTTGTTTTTCGTCACAAAGGTTCAATTTTAAAAGGGTAGAAGTCAAATCCCTGCACCATTTTCTGTGTTCGGTGCTCGAAGGGCATGATAAATTCGTTACATGCAATTTGTTTATATGGCTATAGTGCTGTTCTGTGCATTTTTTTTTATTTAGTTGCTAGAACGTGTAATGCAACTGGATGTTTAATTTATTGAATCTTATAATAGTTATTGTATCAAACTAGAAATAAATTATGACTGAGCTGCACTTTTGTTGAGTTTTTAAAATTTTTAAAGCTGTTAGGTTTTCTTTTTTCTCCCTATAATTATTTTGTTTGTCATTTTTTTCAATTTCATTGGTTGTGTCTTTTCTGGTTTGTTGTTGTGCTCAGGAGGTATTCAAAAGGGCCATACTACAGCCAGGGCCACCTGAAAATTTTGCTTTGAAGACAGTCCAAGAAGTAATAAAGCCTCAGGTATGTGTACTCTTTTGAAAATTTAACTCTTATCCGGTACTTGATAATGAGAATTGTGGAATTAGTTTTGTAAAATTTTAGATATGATAGTGGTTTGAGCTCTTTATTATTATAGTTACCTTGGAGGTGGTGGTTCTTAGAATTTGTTTGAGTCTATTAGTCTGATTATTGTTTTTTTGGATTCTTTCCCGGAGGGCAGTGATAGTGGTCAGGTGGGGTGATGTCTGAAAGGTACAGAAAAGGAAGATATATTTGAAGTTAAGGCACTGTTAGAGAAGAGTGGAACGAGTGTTGATTCATAAGTGGAGTGACCAACCAAAAAAATGCTGTAGAGGGATAGTGGTATGGCCACTCTTTTGAACTGTGAACCTTAAACATAGGTTTACACTAAAGATGTATATATGCTGAAAAATAATCAAAGAAATACCCAAAGTTAAAGTGAAGTCGTTGTTGTTCCAACTTTTTCGAGAGATCGGAGACAGAACAGAGAAGAAAGAAGTAGATACTTGGTTGAAATGGCAGTGTGTAGGCCACAAAAGTGGTGAAATAGCTGTATCGTTAGAGAAGAGATGGATGACAGAATTTAATTGTGCCTCCTCTATCATAGCCAGGTGCAGTGTGACTCAGCTCTGAGGAGTCGGGTCATTCTGGAACGAGTACCATACCATGATAGTGTACTTACTATTAACTACTTCTTGTTAGGGTTTTAGGTTATGTAGTACCTGTAGATCTCAGTTTAAAATCTTAAGCAAGTCTTCTTAGGTTCCATATTGAATTTTTTTGTGTAATATAAAATTTTAGAATATAACATTTTTTATTATTTTGGGGAACTTGAGAGTTTTTCTGGAAGAACTCATTCTTCACGGTGGAGATCTTATCTCTCCCTCTAGTGCAAAATCAGCTCTTTGTTGACTTACGTTGTCTATCTGATAGTCCATTTCCATGATGTTTGCATGGTGACTGATTGATAATGCTGGCCTGAGGTTCCCTTCGTGGTAGTTTTCATGTGATTTTTGCTAACTGCTGATTCATTTGTGTGGAACAGAAACAAACGAAATTGGCCCAAGACGAGAACCAGTTCCTAGAAAATATTTTACGTATGCTGCTTCAGGAGTTTGTGGTATGTGTAACCGTTGCCCTTATTCATAATTCAAATCTTATATTTTTTTCTGTCGTTGTTGAATGTATAACAACAATCTAATTCTACAGAAAAGAATTCATTTTAAAATACCATTGAGAATGTTACTGCCGTGCATCAATCATAAATGGTGCTTTTTAGGATCTTTCCCCTCTATTGCATGCTTTTTATGCTTGATATGTACAGGATCTGCAATTTAATTTCTTTTTACAGCAGGACTTTATTGCATTAGTCAAATTTACAAGAACTAAAAAGTATTATGCTTGTTGGAAACAAGAGTTCAAGCAAGTGAGTGACAGGAAAAACATGACATTTAGACTGAGAATATTGGAATTCTCTAATTTCCTGGACTGTTTGTGACACAAAACAAAGTCCTTATTCCCATATTATTTATACTAAATTACTAATACAATTAGCAAATGACACTTAAATCTATACTTTGTTAACCTACAATAACTGCTAAGTTAATGCCAAAGGATTTCAAGATGTTAAGTAAAGAACATAAAACAAAGATAACTTCAACAAAGTTGGCAAATCAGGATTTCTATTGGTCATGGCTATGTTAGTTGCATTTGCAGCCTGAGTTATACCAGTTCCACCATGGCATCAATTTAAACTCTTTAAATCACCAACAAAATTCCAAAACACTTTACATTCTTTGAGTTTCTCAAAATAGTAAGTAACCAAGAAACAAACAATCACGAACACAGGCTTCTTTTCTTTTCTTTTTTCGGTCTATCTTTTTACATATAAAAAACAATTTTTTTAAGAAGTGAAGAATATTATACAGGGCTTAAAATAGGAAAATAAAATAGTTTACATTAAGGAACAAGAGGAGTGTTAGCAACACATTGAATTTTACCCAATATTAAATAATGTGTCTAATAGTGTGTGTGGAAAGTATGTTGAAAATAAAATGTTAAGTGTTAGAATTTCTCTGAAGAGTAATGGACATCGATGTAATAAAGCTTTTGCACCCTTAACATATTTGTAAGACAGTGTGCTTTCTACTACATGCAAGACAAACAAATAGTTTATTCTCAAAACAATTGCTTATTTCAGTGAGCTATGTTACACCCAAATACAGCAAACTGTATCCAAAACCAGTAAAAATGGTCAGCAAAAACTGGTCCAAGTATTTCTGTTACTTTTTTTTTCTTTGTATTCAAATGTTATTGAGTTGTACAGTATGGAGTGTTATCTAGATACCTAATTGGCTTATATAAATAAAGTGAACTCTAAAGCCAAAAGAGTGTTCCAAGAAACATAATTCAAGAATTGTGTCTATCTAATGCTTCTCTTGTTTATTTTCCTTTCTCTATTCTCTTGTTTCTTTTACTTTCTCTGTTTCATTATTGCCTTGGTTATGTCTGTTTATAATCTGAATTACTTTGCTTGTACCTATACTTCAGTCGGCGGCAGCATCTGCTGAGAAAATAATGGAATTTGGGCAATCTATTGATTCTAGTGAAACTACTCAGGGCCACATTCCTCGCCTTCTTGGTACGTGCTCCATTTCATTTTTCAGAAAACATTGTTTTCCTTTTCTTTACACTCAATCGTTCTTATAATTTTGATGTACTGTATATTTTGCTCTTCCACAAGAAGTTTTATATTTTGACTGGAGCATTTATAGGAATTTGTAAAACACATATGCAATATAAATATTGGAAAGGAAAAATAGCCGAAAATTATATGTGGAAACTATGGCCATAAACAGGAAAGAAAATTTAGGATTAAGCATATTATTTGTTTTGTTACATGTATACATTTATGTATATGTAAAATTTGAGACTAATATTGCCACACACACACACATTCAACAATATTAATGAATTTCATGATAAAATAATTTGAGAAAAAAAAAATAAAGAAGACAGTTTGTTTGAATGTTTATTCAAGTAGTTTTTTTGTGCAGAGTGGTAGTTTGCCATCTGGAGCTTAGCATTAAATGTTTGCCATGGTAATCTTTTGTGATTGGCATCAAATTGATATTTCCAATTATTGTCTATCTGTTAATGCCAACTTTACATGTACTCTTTTGCACTTTTAAGTTTTTTTCTTTCTAGAATTAGAGATGATATATATTTTAAGGGCAGGTCT
>Ga0099825_1001337_pt1 | contig 31132 bp, 9 predicted proteins | sample SiratroredBW_FD_76838 | JGI IMG/M metagenome (GOLD analysis project Ga0099825, IMG submission 76838) | Root nodule microbial communities of legume samples collected from California, USA - Siratro red BW | ecosystem: Host-associated > Plants > Roots > Nodule | place: USA: California | collected...
ACCTGCAAGAAAGACTTGAGCACTGATAATCATATATCTGAGTCTTTTATTCTAGGGTTCTATTTGAAAGTAAATAACTAAAATAAGTTACTAGCTTCCCTTACCTCAGACAACGATTCCCTAACAATTTCTCCGGTCAGGCAATAGCACTAGTCTGACTTTAGAGATCTAGAACAAGTTTTCCAAATAACACCAACTTTTAGTATAACCTTAATCAAGTTGAGAGAAACACTTTTCTCAACTGTTCTCATTAATATTGATGACAAAAACTTAACGAAAAATAGAGAATAAGAGATCTTTAGAGCAAACATGAACTTACTCTGTTTGAGATTCTGATCGGTTAGAAATGATCCTTAACTCCTTAGCTACTGCAGGGTATATTTAGATTTTAAAACAAATGATATATGGAGGGAGAAAAACTAAAGAGAAGGAAGAGAGATTTTTTTAAGAAAGCGAGAGAGAAGCACGGGGAGAGAGTCTGAAGTTGCAGGGCGTGACAATACGTGTCTTTAAATCACTTGTAAATAACAAAAATATGTTTGGGAACAAAATCCAACTAAGTTTGAGGAGTCTTGTGTGAAGATTAATCACAGTAAAACCAAAAAATATCTCATGTAGTTAAAAAAACTTACACATACAAAATAATCATGATTGTAATAAAATATTAGTTATATTTTCTATTAAAATTTTCTACTTTATTTTTTAGGGTTATTTTAAATTTAAATTATCTTTATTTTCTAATAGCAGAGTGAAAATATTGATTTTGCTGTTGATTTTCCTTTTTTTTGTTTTTCTTCATCGAAAGTAGATTTTAGTATAACAGTGACTTACTAAGGATTGACGCCATATAAAATTTAGTTTGATTTTAATTCTTATATTCGTTTTCTCTCCCTATCTCTTATAGAAAGATAAAACAGAGACAAGGGTTCAACATCCCTATAACCTCGATCTCCTTGAAGGTAAATTTAAGGTGATTTGTAACTAATTGACTGTGAAAAATTATAGTGATAGCTTGTGAAAATTAAATTCTATAATTTATCATATAGTCAATATTGGTAAGACTATTGGTTTGAGAGATCAAAACTTTTAATTTTATGTGTTTTGGATTGAGACTATATATGAGTGAACTGGTTTGTGTTTATTTTTATTTTTTTATAAAATAAGTATATTTTTGTTTTTCTACGTGTTTGCTTAATATGCTTATTTGAAAAATAAGTGGTTTTCTTATTCATTCATTTTAGGAAATAAATTTTATTTACTTCTTAAATAAGTGTTTTATTAAATTTATTTTAAATACTTTAATAACTTTACTATATTTAAAACAAAATAAAACCATAAATAAATTGCCATATACATATACACTTATAATATATGTACCCATTCTGGACTTTAAAAACCAAATTAAATATAAAAATTTACAATAATAACTTCATAAACGTTCCATGACATTGATTTAAGTTCACATGATTACGAAATAAAACACAGGATAAATAAATAGGAATTGATTCAAGATATAAATATTATTCTAATTGTTGAAACTTTTGATCGTTATTAACTAATTTAAATATGAGTTACTCTAAATTTTTTATTTATAACTTTTCTTTCAATCATATTTAGAGTTAGAATTTTATTAACTGATAGTTGTTAATACATATGAGTTAATATGTATGGTCCATTTTTCATAATTATAGGTTTGTGGGCTTAAGGGTTGACCTACATACATTTAAAAAATTGTAAAAAAAAATCAACATACTCCTTTTATCTTTTCAATTCAAAATTTGAGTATCTTGAAAATAAAGATTTATTGCAAATATAATAATTATAAGAAATAAATTAAACATGAATAGTTTATTATTTATTAAAAATAAATAAGAAAGCTAATATGAAAAAATTAAAGTAAACCATAAAATAAAATCTAGATTTATACTTGATGAAATAATGAATGAAAATATTTAATTATATTTAACACAAAAAATATTACATAATAATAAGATATAAAAAGAAAAAATTAATGTAAATTACAAGGCAAATTGGCCCGTACTTTATGCAATATCTATCTCGTATTGTCGTTCTTATGTAATACCTTTCATTTACATTATATAGATCATAAGTAAAGTCTTAATATTCCATTCTTAACAACTTTGTAACTCAATATTTAAACTATAAATAAGGATAGGAAAAAAAACTATTTTGATTTTTTTTTAAATATGTAAGGATAGGAATGTAAAAGTACAACTTCATCATGTTTCAAAACACAATTTACCAATTTTTAAAACTTTGTCTATTTTAAATATTTGAAGGAAAATTTGACCACTGTGATTAAAATAAAAATCTAAGAGACCTTAGTAGTTGGTAGCCTCCAAATCACTTTAGAAGGAGGATCATTTGTTTGTGAATGTTTTCGAGAGAATAGAAAAACGCGTTTCTATTCTTTGAGAAGAAGCAAGGTAAAAGAAATGTCACACACAGTTCAATTTCCAAAACTTGTGCCAATATTCTCAACTGAAAAATTATAGGAATATATGTGGTATTTTGTTGTTATATAGCTGTCATCATAATTTCTAAAAAAGATAAACATATTAAATTTAAATTATTTTCATTTTAAATTATGTATTTTTTAATTTTTTTAGATAAAATAATTCAAATAAATTGAAATTTACTTTTAATAGAATATTTCAACTACATAAAATATCAAAATTTATTTTGATATTAAATAATATTTTATAATTAAAAAATTTTCAAATAGGCGCGTTTTTGAGTAAATGTTTGTCAAATTTATTTTTTAACTAAAGTATGTCAAATGTTCTCAATTAATGTTAATAAGAATTTTTTTTCTCGAATAATATTGATTAAGATTGTTTTTAATTAGTGTTAGTTATAATTATTTCGTTGACATTTGATTAAGGTAATTGTTTTTATATTTTTAGTTAGTTTTTTCTGGCCTTTTTAATTTAATTTTTTTGTAAATTGACATTAGTAAGAAAAAATTTATTTGAAGAAGTTTAGCAGACATATCCTAAAAAATAGTTCTAGCAAAATTTATTAATAAAACTCTTGCCAACGTCAATCTAGTATAGTTTACATTTGTGAATAAATAATTATAACATAATAATGTTAATTATTATTTTTATTTAAACCGACTGAAAAACAATATCATTGATGTTCACAAAAAATTTTACTTGGGACTGATTAAAAAATAGTTTTTATTAACATTTGTTGAAAAAGTAACTTAACCTACATATTTATTAATACTGGCCTAAAAATACCTCTGACTAATGTTAACGAAAAGTAACCCCACGATTAACGTCAATAAAAGAAAGTGTGTTTAATATCAGACAGCAAATACTATTTCATTTACTGAAAAAGGTTACTTCAAAATGACGATATCCTAACCCATCCCACCGACAAAATTTTCACTAAAGTTTTGATTATCTAATTTTAAGTAATGAAAATACTCTCCTACCTTCTAAATTTTTTTCTTTAAGAATTCTCAATCCAAATAATATATTTAGTTACAAACATTTTAAATTTTTTATAAAAATAAATTATCTTATAAAAACTCTTCATCCAGTTATATTGAGTATTTAAATCAACTTTATATACCCCTTTCAAAAGTTCACTACTTTTGTTATATGAGTTTATTTATTACATATTTAACAGGACAAAACCTTTGAAAAAAAAAAGAAAAATTTTGTTAAAATGTAACTTATTTGATTTCTTCCATAATTAATTGAAGGTTTACATCGTACTTTACTGTGGATTAGTGCAAATTGGATGGTGGATTCAAGTTCCTAGGATTATTTTTTGCTATAATACTCAATGTCAAGATACAAATTCTTCACATGTACACAATATATATATATATATATATATATATATATATATATATATATATGTATATAAGCAAAACTACTTTATCATTACACCAAGACACATTACCACCATCTATTTGTGGATTATAAAAAATGATATTTCTTTAAGGAATCATACCTATAAATAAAAGTATAAAATTTAAATAAAGGCATATAATAAATTTAACGTAATTGAATATTTTAATATTTATATTCATGAATACTCTATAAAAATATTATTACTTAATATGTAATTTTTTAGACAAAAGCAGCTAACCTTTCTGTATAATTTTTTGATGAAAAATATAAATTTTCTCATAATTTTCTTTTATAAAAAGTTATAAACTTTTTCATGACGCATAATTACCTGAATTTTGGGTATACCCAAAAAATTTATTGAATTATGAAAACAACTTTCATAACAACACTATACATTTTTATAATATTTTTCTCCTTTTTTTATTCTTAATATTACTCAGTATAAAATTTTAATAAATACCTACTAATAGTAACACCATTATCAAAAGACCCTTTACCCATCTCAAAAAATCCATCTCTTACACCAATATATAAATATTACCAATGTTAATATGGAATAAAGAAACAATAAATATATAGGACATCCGAATTTAGAAGATCTAAAATCTAGATCTATTAAAAGCAAATTATAGTTATCACTTAGGACATCTTAAATATTTGTTTTCTTTCATACATCAATTAGAAAACAACATTTGTACCAACAACAAATGCACAAAAAACATGTGTACTCATATTACATTCTTAAACATAAAACCATACACTATATCGCAATTCATAATTGGTGAAAATTTGGCACAATCTAATGTCCTCTTTTTCTCTCTCTCTCTCTCAACTTTATTGCTTTGTGAGATGAACCTATAAGAATCAATATTCCTTGTGTATTACAACCATCCATGTGAATATGTGTTGAATTCATGATTAAGAAGCTAAAAATGGTGAAAATGGTGTGGTTAGGGCAACTTGATAAATTGACTGATACCCATTAGAAGCATGTTGGAGTGTGGGGCTAAAATTTTCATTCTTAGACGGCAATGTATAGCTCAAGTGGGTGAAGCACATTTGATGAGTATTCATGGTGCTTCTTTTCCAACTCATAGAAATTGATGGTGCCCTTTTAGATAAAGGAAAAAGTCAATCAACATTCTATTTTCTACTCCATCAATCAAAATCTATGACCTAGCAAATGATGTTTGACGTTTCATGGAATAAGCTCACGTAATGTTATTTGTTCTTTTTTTCTTAACATTTCTTCTTTGATATTCTTTGATTTCATTGTCTTCAATGGAGGATCCATGCACAACATAATAAATTTCACATGACTATTATTAATTTCACATGACAATTGAACAGATTTTCTTGGCATCGTTTAGTAAGCTTTTGTATCAAATCAAAATAATATTTTCAACAAATAATTATCTAATAAAGGGAGGGTTTTATTTTTATTTTTCCTTATTATTTTAAGTAATACTCGTCAAACTTCTTTCATCAAGTAAAATAATTATCAAATTTCATTATTAAATTAATAATTGGTTATTTAAATTAATTTTCAACAATTTTTAAGCTAAAAATTATAATTTTTATTTTTTATATTTTAATCCTTGTTTTATTATCAATAAAATAAGCTTTCCATAATTTCAATTGTTTTACTATTTGAAGTATAATTACAAAATACCCTCACAATATTCAAGACACTTATATTAGTTACTTGTAATTTTTGTTAGTTAAATTATTCTTCATTACCTAACAAGTGTTCTCAGGTAGTTGTGTTTCTTAACGATGTAGACAATGATTAAATTTTTGATCATGCGTATAGAGAAAATTTTAATAAAAAAATTACTTCATAGTGATCACATATGTTTGGTAGAATATTTTTTATGTCCAATATTGTAATTTTAAGAAATATTAAAATGTGTTTGATTGTTTATTATTCCTAGGAATATTTATATAACGTTTTAAAAGAAAAAACTGTAATATTTTTATTAAAAATTTTGGTTTTCTCATGTTAAATGATCTAACAAGAGTAGGGTGTATATATATATATATATATATATATATATATATATATATTTTTTTTTTTTTAATTTGAAAAATTTAAATTCAAGGGAACAATAATTTTGTGAAAAACTTAGATAAAAAAGTTATTGAAAAAAATTCTAAAATTTTTAATTTAAATTATTAAATCAAGCAAAGAAAACAAATATTGTCGAGATAAGATTTTCATAAAACTAAAACTTTTCTTTATACCAGTTACTAAGTGTAAACCAAAAATTAAAATCTTCGACAAACCATTTCTTTAATAATTAAAATTGTATTACTAAATTTACTTATTTATATATCTAAATTTATTTGTCTCCGTCTCGTGTATTTTGAGGATACGACAAGTTCTTTCAGGAACATATTTTTCAACCCTATAGAAGTTCTTAAGATTGTAGATGACTTCTTGATAAACATACTGTTTTATTACAAATAATAAACGGACAAAGGTGTAAGTATATAATCCACATAGTCTTGCTAATTATTTAATATAAAGAAAATTGCAAATATTTAGAATTTAAAATTTAAAAATAATTTCATAAAATAGAAAGAATTTGTTTATATAATGAAAGGTAGATGAAGATAGAAGATATACAAGTAAAAGTTAATTATTACTATAAAGGTGATTCAAATATACGAGAAGTTGGAGATTGATTTCATTAGCTCTTCGAGCAATTCACTTCAATCTTTATTGAAGACAAATGATCTCGTCACTAGATTCATGAATAAGAGAGTGAAAAAATATAAGTATGGTATCAAATAAGAAGAATTTTCTACTTTAGAGAGTAAAATATTAGAAATCTTCTTCTTTTTTCTTAATCTTATAAAATTTATATAAGTTTAAGAGACTTTTAAATAATTTTAGATTTTAAATTGAACTAACTTTGGGTCTCAATTTGAGCTAAAAAGGAGTGGTCCAAACAAACATGAGTTACATTCCAAAATATAAAAAAAATGAAAAAGAAAGTCACACATTACTTAGAAAAGCTTTTTTCGAGACAAATTTAATTTGTAATGGAACTTTTTGTTACTGGTGGGGCGAACATAGTTTTTAACCTTACAACATCTAGGGTAAAAGGTAGGAGAAGTTATCATATAGTTTTTAGTGTTACAACCTCTAGGATTTATAAACAACTTCTCTTAACAGTTGTAAAAATCATTTTTGAATTGAATATGTTTTTAAACAATTTTCTTGTTTTTCAAGTTATCTGAAAACTATTTTTCTCTTTTAAGTTTCTTCTGACAGAACTTTCTTTCAGAAAAGATAAAAGAGTTTCTCAATAGATTTGCTTAACCTAATTACTTTTCAATTAATATTAGAGTTCCGTGTCAATTAGTTAATGAAAAAGTTATATTTGTCATTTAGTATAACAACCCTCTAATTTAATTTAACCCTTTCACCATAAGAAAATTGTAAAAATTTTATGGCTAAAATTTGTCTAAAAGTTCTATCGGCAATATATATTTTCCAACGGATTTTTAATAAGAAAAAACCCATAGACAATTTTGTTGGTAAAAATTACCAAATACATGTATACAACATTATTAAGAGGATATTTTTAAATATAAAATTTATATTATAATTAGCAATATATGATTTGAAATTTATTATGAAACTTATTACATTCAAATTAGAGGAAAAATAAGATTTTATGATAAGATATGATATTGATTAAAAAGGAAAGAATGACGAACTTCCCAAGTCGGAAGTGAAAAATAGAAACCGAAAATATATATGATAATGGAGGAAGGGCTTGAGTTGTAGGATCGTTCCACTCAAACTTTAAGAGTGACTCTTGGATGAATTCTCATATGAACGTAATTTTCAAAAGTTTACAAAAAACTCGGAAATAAAAAAGTTAAAAAAAATACAAGAAATAAAGATAATACTAAGAATTAAAACAACACATTACGCTACCCAAATTCATGAGATAAACAAGATGGTGATTCACTACTTGTGACCTAGCCCACAAGATAAGAATCAAAGTTAGGAATTGGGAAGAACCTTGCGCCACTCAAATGATAAGCAAGATGGTGAATTAACTCACAAGATAAGAAACCCCAAGAGAGAAACTCTCCACCTTCCTTTGATGAACCCCAATGCTTCATCAAAAGATAAGCTTTGAACCCCACTCTAGAATAAGCAAAAGAGAAACATCTCTTGAGATATGACACACTCAAGATTTTCCAAAGATTTCTTTCATTCAAAATCTTTCTTTCAATATGAGTACAATAGGTATCCTTGTATAGACTCGTGCTGGAAGAGGAAGAGATAAGCTCATTCCTTGCAAGCTCATTCCTTTCCTCATGTAGTGAAAGAGGAAGAGACAAACTCATTCATTCCCTAGGAAAGTGGAATAGAAATAGACAAGCTCATTCCTTCCCTAGGTCCAAATTAAACACAGAAAAATAAAAGAAAAAATTACATTTTTTTTTATATTTTTTCAGATCACATCACATTGTAAACAAAGATATGGTAACAATTTTGTTAACGAATAACTAATGTAATAGGACTATTTTATATCAGTTGCTAGAAACAACTGATGTTATAGTCTAGGAAAATCTTATTAAAATTTGTGAAAAAATAATTACGCATGTCACTTATTACATCAGTTAATAGAGTCACAATTGATGTAGAAAGTGGTGTTGCATGCTCCAATTAAAAAACATATTTTGGTGCCAACTTATTATATTGGTTGTTTATACAACTTATGTAATAGATATACTATTACATTGATTATTTTAGCAACCGATGTAATAAGTGTATTTATTAACCTAACATTTTCACTGCTTTTACTATTTGTCTTTTTCTCGCGTTGTAGAGTATCTACTACTTGCATTGAGTCTTTTTTTCTTGTTCTATCGTTTTCACCCACATTTAGTTCTTTCGTTGATATCCTTTGTCCACTTTGCTATGTTTCGCACTTTCGACATGTGTGGTTTGTTTAACTTGTTTTTATGTTGAAGTCGCAGGTATTAAGGGTGTCATGGCAGTGAATTTACTTGACATGTGAGCCTATCTCCACCGTGAATGCCACTTGGTTCCACTTTTACCTTTTGTCGCTTCTCTTCATAACAACTTAGCAATAATTGATTAAAAATAGTTAGAAATTTGTTTTTTATCCGCAGTAAATTACTTTTAGTGTATAGTTGATAGTAAAGTTGTTACATTATATAAATTTACCATAAATTTTGAGTTGTCAAAATTTAAGAGAAAAGAACTTGAAATGGTCATAACTTTTTGATAGAGAGCTCGAATTAAACACATTAAGAATAAATTTGTTTGAAATGAGGCAAGGAATGTGATGACCAATTCCCAAAAGGGATTGGGGTTCCTCAATTTCTAAAATTCATATGTCTATTATTACTTTTTTTAATTTTTTTAAAGGTTTTTTAGGTCCTTTTTTAATTTTTGTCTCTTACTTCGCATACCTATACTTAATAGAAAATTCTAAATTTTTTTGTATCTTTTTCTTATATTAATTATAGATTTATCAAATAATTTCACCTTGCAGTTTTTTAAAAAAAAGTACATATTACATACAATTGATATAATATGCATTTTTTTTTATTTTTTTAATGCTCTTTTACATTGATTGTATTTATAACCGATATCATATTAATATTTTTTATATCTAAGGAATCAATGTAAAATGTTATGAACTTTTTACATCATCCACATTAATATTGATTACAAAAAGTGTGTAAACCTCCAAGAACTTATGTAAAATTTCATTTTTGTACTAATGTCATTTTATAGATAATTCATAATTTTTTGGTTTTGGAATTTCTTAGTGATAAAAATTTAAATTGCTTAAAAGATATTTTAATTTTTTAACAAAATTTGTTAAGCGGTCAATATGATGATAAAAAAAAATAAGAATTTAACTTCTAGGTTTTAACCTTATTCTTAGGAAATAAGTGATATTAGTCTTGCTGATTGAATATAATTAAAATATTATTTTCCAACTAGAGTTAAAATTATAAAATCAACTTACGGTGATTAAGAAAAAAATATTGAATTCAAAGTAAAAACAATTAACTTAAATAGTTAATTAATCTTATTGGAAAGAAGAAGAAAAATTATATGAAGTCGACAATTACGTTAACCTTTAACAATAAGATATTTATTGTTCGTGTCTTTACAATTATGTCAGTCACTATATTAATATCTTTAACTATTCTTACTGGTGGATGAATGTTGTTTGTTGTGGAGTTGAGATATCGTTACACCTTTAACCTTAAATTTATAAAATTTTGTTATAACTTTTTTGTTTTGCAACCCATTCAAATTGTATATTTGCGTTAAGTGTTTAATAACTTTAATGTCAATATAACTTAATAATGTTGACTTATTGTTTTAAAAATATGCGATTCTCTTTTTAAGTAATTTTAATTTTTTCTTAAATGAAAATTCTTCTTCTTAATCTAGTCTATTGAAATAAAACTAAAAGAACAAAAATATACTTAAAAATAAGTCTTATTAAATTAAATAAAATAAACTAGTAAAAGCTAACCTAAATGAATGATAAGTGCTTAAATAAAAATTATATTTAAGATAAAAAAATATATATTTGGCACTTATCAAAACACACCAAACATAACACTTTTTTTGTCTTAAAGCAAAACAGAACTAAACGTACAAAATTATTCTTAAAAAAACTAGACATCTTAAGAAAATCCAAGTCAAGCAATTTTCTCAATCAATTAGGTAAGCGCGTAATAAACACAAATCTTATATATTCGTATAAAACTTACCTTATCACTACATCATATTAACTTTGTTGTCTAATATAATTATTAGTACTATTATTATTATGATTATGATTTCTATGATTAATAAAATAATATTATTAATATTAATCAAAATTTTAACATTAATAATATTAAGATTAATAATCATTTTAGCTGTTAAGATTTTTTTATGGCTAGTCTAAATAGAATTTTTCAGTTCTTTATTTCATGATATACCTGTTTTATTTATTCCTTCACTTTTTGTAGAAAATAATTGATTCTGATATCAAAATTGTACCAAACTATGTAACAACATTATAATATTTTACTTCTTCTAACAGATATTTGTTCAAGGTTTTGAACAAGTATTTGAATGTTAGTTACTTGAAATATTGAATTCATTCTTTAATAAAAAATTTAACATATTATTATTCCTCATAAAACCATTGAGCCCATTGAAAATGAGTATACACATACTGATTCTTCCTGCATTTCCATACTGTCTTCCTGCACCTCCATAATTTTGAATATTCCCATTTTAGCCATGAGAAAAAGACGAAAATACCTTTATTATTGGAGGACTAGGTTAAAGGCAAAGGAGAACATGGAGGTTCTGATTTCGTGCACATTTATGGAGGTACAAGTTTGGGCAATCAAAGGTAGAGGAAGAGGGATTGCAAAGGTGGAAGAACATTGTGTTGGAGGCTGTAGTTGTTGAGGGGGAGGGATTTGAGAGCTTCTTTGTTCGTCATCGATGGTAACTGTGTTTCAAACTTTTTTTCTCTTCGTGGATTGTCCAATCCGCAATGATAATACTTTTTTTAATGAATTACGGATTGCACAAACCGTAATACAATTAAAAAATATTATCATTGCAAATTGTACAATTCGTAATTATTTTTTCTGCACCTTCATTATTGCGGATTGTAGAAACCGCAATTGATTTTTTTTTTCAATGAATTGCGGGTTGTATAATCCATAAGTCTGCAATACAATTAAAAAAAAATTATTATTTCGGGTTGTACAACCCGCAATTTATTTATTTATTTTTATTATTGCGGGTTGTACAATCCGCAATTCAAATAAACTTTTTTTAAATGAGTTACGGGTTGTACAACCTGCAATACAATTAAATTTTTATTATTATTACGGGTTGTACAACCCTCAATTTATTTTAAAAAGGAGGTGCTGAATAAAAAGAGTGAAGGGTAGAATTGGATTAAAAAAATTTAAAAGGGTAAAATCGTAAATTCACATTTACTATAGAGGTGTAAGAAGACAATATGGAGGTGCAGGAAGAATCAGTCACACATACTTGAGTCTGTATTATATGTGACCCATTTTCATGGATACGTAGATCTTTTTTAGTACTCTTTTTATACTAACAACACCCCTTAAACCTAGGATGACTCAATAATAATAATAATAATAATAATAATAATAATAATAATAATAATATTGATAATAATTATAATAATAATAATAATAATAATAATAATAATATTGATAATAATAACAACAATAATAATATTCACATTATTAATAATATCATCGATATTAATATTAATATTAATAGTAACATTATTAATGTTAATAGTATTATTATTAACATTAATAATAATAATATTTACATTAATAATAATATTAATATTAGTAATATCAACATTAATAATAATAATATCAATACTAATAATATTAATATTAACAACAATAATGCCATTAATAATATTATTATTACATTAATTACAATAATGATATTTACATTAATGATAATATTTATAATAATGTTAATAATAATAATAAAGTCAATAATAATAACAATACCAATATTATTAATATTAATACTAATAATAATTATAATAATAATAATTATGATAATATTAAGAACGTTGATAATAATGGTAATGTAAATATTTGTATTATATACAAATTTACAAATGGATTACAAATAATATTCTAGATACAAATCCACGTACAATGTTGATTTTACAATGTGAATCTCTATATAATGTTGATTTTACATATGAACGTGAATCTGTATGTAAAATTTCATATGTAATATAAATTTTATATACAAATTTTATCCTATGTAATTTACGTACATAATTTACAATTTTTTTAACTTTTATGTATACATTTGAGTTCCAACTTCAAATAATTTGGGTATTTTTTTATAAGAGATTGTTATTAATGTTTGAGTATAAAAAAGACCACTTATAAGTAAGAGATTGTTATCAATGTTTGATTACAAAAAAGACCACTTAATCAATCTCACAAAGACTACTTCTTCTAGCACCTCCATAATATTTTCCTGCATTTCCATAAATTTTAAAATTCCAATTTTAGACATGTGAAAAAGATAGAGTTGCCCTCAGTGTAAGAAAAATAGGTTATTGGAGGCGATGATTTTTGAAAATTGTAATTATGCACGGAGGTTGAAGGTTGCAGTAGTGGGGGCAACGATTGAAGAATACATGTTTACAGATTTTTGAATTTGTAAGTCTTAATTTTTTTTTTAATTTGCCTTACGAATTGTATAATTCGTAAAATAATTTAAAAAAAAATAAGACTTATGGATTGTAGAATCCGAAAACCATTTTATAAAAAATACATGTTTATGGATTCTACAATCCGTAAGTGAATGGAGTGAAGGGTATTGTTGTCATAATTTCACGTTTAGTATGAATAGAAAGAAGCAATCTCTCACAAATCCTTTATCTTTATTAAATATGACCTGTGTATACAACTTCAATACATTGATTTTGCAACCTCCATTATAGTTGTAAGATGATGAAAAATGGTACCATGACATTGACGAGAAGTAAAACAAACTCTTCAGTCCAACAAAAAAGAAAAAGAATGGAAAGAAGATGACATAGGCAACTACATAAAAGCAACAAATCTCAACCCACTAATTTTGCCACCATACAATTGTTTCAAGGCTTTCTACACCCTGACAGGAAAGGATAGAAGTGTTTTATATATAGTGATTCTGATTCTTGGTAGTTGGTCGCTGTTTTTACAAGTTGTGAAATTTTGTTTAGGTTTTATTTGGATTTGATTTGAGATTGATTTGGATTAAATTTTGGTGAAGAATTTGGTTATATGTAGTGTTGTTGGAAAGATAATTTGCAACGGTTTAGGACGAACGACAGTGATTTATAACAGTCATAGACATAAAACGACAGTGATTTAAAACGGTCAGATACGGAAATCAAGTTAGAGGTTCGTGATTTTTCTTCATTCTAAAAGGATGATTCCGAAAATCTTCCAGCTGGAATGAAAAAAAAACACTTCCAAAAAACCCTTTTCGAAATGTAAAAAAAAAAAAAAAAAATCCCAAAAGCCTTTTCCGGAATGCATTTTCTTGCTTCCAAAACACCCTATTGCCACTCCCAATTGACTTCCCAAAAATCCTTTCCGAGTTATCTTTGGACTTCCGAAAAGTCTATGGTACAAACAATATATATTAGCAAAGCATGGATAGAACACAGGAGTTTATCAATGAAAAGTGATATATCAATACAGTTCCAAAAATGGTTGTTATTCTCCCATTATTATTAAGTAGCCTAATATTTAATATAAACCTTTATTTGGTATATCACTGAAGGCAAATTTCCAATTTCAAATAAAAAGTAAAATATTAAAAACAAAGAATCTGCACATAGATTGTCTAAAATAATGTAACATATATAGTTGCATATACTAAAGCCAAAACAACATATACCACTGCCACAAACATTCGGATAGAAATTTGCATGGATGAAAGGCAGAAATTCAAATAACACTTTTTGCAGTATTTCTTCATAAAACTCTACAATAAAATGTTGCCCTATATATTCATGATGCTGTTGTTTAAACTTTAAAGTAACCCTTGTCAAAAACTGGTGAAAGTGATATGAGAAAAGAGTACCTGTGGCCGCAACATATTACTGCCAACAGATAGAAGACATGTCTCAAAAATGGAGGCATGTAAAACTAAAAGCAACTCCAACTGTCAGATTTTCATAGTTGTTGGCAAGTCTTCAAAAAACATGTTTCATCTCCTAAATTGATCCTACACAAAACCAATCTTTCAGGTTCCATTTTTCACTTCCAAAATCAATGGTTGTTCAAAATTCTCAGGAGAGAAACATCCATTGATCCTGAAACAAAATTGTCAATTCACAATCTCGAGAAAGATTGAGATGTGACTGACCATTCACTTGCTTTTGCCTGTGGATTTTTTGGGTGATAACAAGGTGAGGCCTCGAGATTTTGGTGTTTGATGTCCAAACACTTTCCTCAATGGTGTGAACTCTGATTCGTCATCATCACTATCAATGTTATCTGGGGTATGCCTATTCTGATATGCTCTCTGCTGCAGAAGAAACACATTGAAATAGTAGCTCACCAAATCTTCTCTGCTCTTCTTAGAAAATGTTTTGAAGAGATAATCCCAAAAACATTTATCAAGTGAAGCAGGGTTTGATTTCACCACCTCCTTGAACTTCTTCTCATCTTCATCTGTCCAAAAACTTCTAACTGCTTCACCTACCTTGTCAAAATGCCATTGGAAAAAAGCCTCACCCAGTTCCATCTTAACTTTAAACCTTTTTTGAGCAATATGAAACCGGACACACTCAACAGAACCTTCTACTGGGCACCCACATGAATCTTGCCTTCCTTTTCCAATGGGGTCCCTTTCAACAAGACACCCTTTGGAATTTACCAATTTTGGAGGCCATATTTCAGTCCCCAACCACTTGGAATCACTCTCACAAGTGGGGCCAGTCCATTGTGGCACTTCAGCTTGATGATTTGGCCCCACAGGGATGTGCACTCGGGCACACTTATCAAGACTTGAGAGTGCAGAACAGGACTCAAGTAACTTTTTGTCCACTCCATCTTCAGCTCGAGAACTTGGGGTTCTCTGCAAACCTCCACGAGTTCTTGATCTAGATGAAGAAGAAGAGACTCCATCAGATGAAGATTTTCCCAACAAAGACCTCTTATCACATTGCAACCTCTGTCTAAAATTGTACATTGCCCCAAGGCGTTCATCATACATGGAAGGATGCATCCTCTGAGTCTACAAAATGGCATAACATTTTGGTTTTAATTTAACACCACAGTTATGTATTCAATTTTCACGACACTTGAACATTTTTTAAACTAATGTAACATTATGTCAGAGAAAATTTTACATTGAAAATAAATAATTTCTCACTAAAAATATAAAAGTTAAAAATTGAATTAAGTAACAAGACATCAACAATAATAAATTCTTTCAACAACAAAGATTTAACAATAATTTAGAGATTGAATTGTTTTGAGATAAATTTAAAAAACTGAAGGATTAGAATTATGTAGTAAGATACTAATGAATTCTCACCATAAATAAGATATTGATAAATCTAGTATAAATTGTAATAAGATAAAAATAGAAATTTTAAATTTTCTGCAATAACTTGTTCTTCTTAGTATATGGCCAAGAAAATTATGAGACTTCAAATTTGATGAAACATAAGTGTCGGCTGATTGATATCAATATGAATTTAGATTATTCTCGTCTTATATCATAGTTATCAATCACAGATAGCAGAAGGTAGCCACTAACTTTGAAAACAGTATAGCAAGATGTCCACTATTTTAAAAATTATAATACTAACTAAATAATTTATACTAAAGAAGTACACATAAATGCTTAAATAACAAAACAAAAACCGAAAACTAAAGATATTCATGATAAATAATAAGTCATAGTTTACAGACTGACCATAAATCTATAAGCAATAACAACATAGTAATGAAGTTGTAAAAAAAATATGATGGTGAAATTAATACAAAAAGTGAACTACAGAAATGGGTGGGGGGAGCCTAAAGAAAAATGAAAGACATGATAAAAAATAAAAGTCCTATAGTGAGTGAAGGAATAGATTTCAAATAGAGGTAAACTTTTGAAGTATATTTTACCCCAAAAGAAACCCCAAACAATGGTGTTCCATAAATATGGATTTCTGAAGCCTGTATTAGAGTTGTGTCTATATAGCAATTATGAACAAATAAATAAATTAGTAAATTATAGGGAAAATAATTTAGAAGCACACCATCCATGATTTCCACATGTAAATATAATAATTATAATGCCAATAGCGAAAGGGCGTAAACCAGAAAATATCGATAATAATAGTTACCAAACAAAAAAATGCATAAAGACATCTATTTGATAAGATAATCGGGGAAATAAATTTATCCAAAAATTATAAAGATTTATTTCCATGATGTATGGTCTCAATTCAACAAAAACAATAACATAGAACCCTATACTATAGTTCATAATTCATTAATGATCTGCATGACAAAACAAACAGAACATGGTATTTTCATGTTACCTGCCAACTAAGTTGTTCACTGACTGTCTCAAAATCTTTCTTCAGATAGACTGCTTCTCGAAACATCAAAGCCTGCTTCCACATCTCCTGATCACTGCAAGACTTCCACTTAGACCTTTCAGGAATGGAACCAACTGCAGGATCACAGGGACTTGTAGCAATGCTGGTAATCCAAGTTAGCATATCTGAAATAGACTCTCTCTTCCTCTTGTGACCAAATTTCTCTTTGTCAACACTAGATGGATCCAATATCAAGACTTCATCACTACCGCCGTCGCCGTCGCCGTCTTCGTCTTTATTGCGGCTCTTGCTTCCTTCTGAGAATCTAGGCATGTCACTTTCTGCATCGGATGCATCTACAGTTAATAATTTGCTCTCATCAAACTCTTCTAGTATATCCATTTCAGTATTAAATCCGCAAGATTTTACTATAATAGGCTCACCGGTCTCATGGTCCTCCAGCATGTCCAAATCAACAAGTCCTGACCTCCTAACTTTCTTGGCCTCATTGGAATCTGGATTCACCCCATTCACCCTATTAGTACATGCATTATCAAATTCATCCCCAATAGAATCTGAATTCTTGTCTTTCATACTATTACTACCACATGACTTACTCCCATCTAGATACTCATATGCACTCTCCTGTTCAACCCCATTGGACTCTGGTTTCACACACTCGACTCTATTACCACCACTGAACTTCCTCCCATCCGGACAGCCACTCTCCCTCCTCTCAAGTTCATCTCCCGCCTCCTCCTCACCAGAATTGTCCAGCACGGATTCAGTGTGTGCCTCCATCAAATGCTTGTGAAACTTAACTCTATCATCCTCTACACCACATCCAGCAAACTTGCTACCAGCAACAACATTCTTGAAACATGTCTCTAGAGCACTCAAGTGTTTGCTGTACACAAGTTCCACAGAGGAACCAACCTTCACACCCAACCCATACTCTTCCCCCACCAAATCCCACAACCTATTCTTACATACAGCATCATAACCACCTTTCTTCTTCACCACCAAGAAAAGTTTATACAAATCCAAAGGATCCCCGTTACCCATCATTCAAGACACGGATCTGTTTCAGAAACAACCCACAAAGGAATTGATCAAAACAGCGTGCACCCTTATCAGATAAACCTACAAACACACTTGCATTATCAGCTTCAACTTCAAACTAATTAAGGGGATTTAGCTAGATCAAAACCAACCCCATCAACAAACCACATCATTCTGCTATAGTTGTCACATTCAAATTATAAAATAAATAAATGATCATGTAAAGGTTCCATTTTTATCTGCCCACCGCCTACAAAAGAACGAAAAAAACATAAAGGAAACCTAGGTATACAAGCATTCAAGGTGGGGAACTGAAAAAGGTACCGATTGAGAATCATGGGTCATGGCTTTTGAAGAAAGGAAGCTATGTGCTTTCTCTATCTACATCGTTAGAGAAAGGGGGAGAGCCAGGGACAGAAAATTTTCGGAGTCCCGCGCTTTGTTTATGTGGCTAATAGTCCAAAAAAAATTGCAGATAGTGTATTTTGGAAGAATGAAAGAGGGGCCAAAGTTCAAGTTTTGAACAGATGCAGACCCTCTTCTTCAAAATCCAGGAGGGTTTTTGAAAATCTGAAAATGAAAATGGCTTGGGAAAATTAAAATAAGAAAAGGGTTTTCTGAATTTTCGGGACAAAAAATATTTGTGAAAGGAACGATTCTTAATTTTTGATTGGAAGTAAAAATAGATAAAAATAAGGACTTTTCATTGGAAGTGAAAAAGAAAGAAAGATAGACATACCAGTGTGTCACAAAAGAAAAAACTTGAGAGAATGCTTCCACAACCAACCTAATGTGACCTCACTTGTGTTTAGCACCACCAACTTGTCCCTTAATTTGCCAAATCCCCTATTGTATTTTTTTTTTCTTTTCTTTTTGTCTAAATCTCTTTTTCTCTTTATTTTCCAAAAACAAAAGTGTTGTTGAAAGAATAGAGAGAGTGAGAGAGGGAGAAGAAAGAGGGATTTGAAGAGTTTTACATTTGAAAGAATGAAGGGTTTTTTTGGGAGAGAAGTCTAATGTAAAACTACCTTTTTATATATTTTTATTTGGTGTGGTTTCATTAACCATGGTTACTATTTAACTTAGGTTGAGTTGATTTTAGGTTGAGTTGATTTTTGAATAGGTGGATAGTGAATTGTGTTTAGGGATTAAAAAATAAATGGTAAAAAAGATAAATGAGTAATCAAAAGTGTATCATGAACACAAATTGGATGTTATATCAAAGTGGTTGATTATTAATGACATTTATGATATTTAAAAAAAATATATAAATACTAATTATTTACTATTTTCTCAGCTTTGATTTACATATAAATAAGTAGTGTGGTATTACAAAAATAAATAATTATTATACTTTTTAATATTTATGTGGTTATTTTTTAATTTATCATGCAATTTAAATTGAAAAATATTTTACATTTCACATCAAAGGAATAAATGTTTCATATGTAAAATTACATAAAAAATATTATAAAAAGATAAATTCAATATAACAATAATTTCAATTAGGAGAAATAAAAAATATTGTTAAAAGATAATTAAAAAATAAATTTGATTAGTACTCAATTTTTAAATTGTATATAACTACTTTTAGTTAGTGGAGATTTTTTTTTTACTTATTTTTCTCTTTTATAAGTGTTTATGAAATTTGATGAGTATATTTTTACTCACACCTTTATAATTGACGTTCTTATAATGTAATTGAGAATAAATCTATTGTTTTAAATAAAATTTACCTAATCAGGATTAATTAGATTTTAATTGAGATTATTGGTTAAATTTTAATTTTAAACATATTCTCTTACTTTTCTTGTTTCTAATTATTTGCAAAGATTTTATGAGTTTCAAATCCAATCAAATCTTGCATAAAGATATTATTCAGAATTTCTACAAAGATAATCCTCTGTAATTCTTAATTGATTTAAAACAAATTTGTTATGTCAATGGACAATGACATAATCTATTATATGATAGTTCTTGCTAAAAGATGTTCAAACTATAAGAAGAATCAAGAACAACAAACGAACTAATAACACTTGGACCAGACATATATTTTAAGATGGTTTTTTATAGAACACAATAGATGATGTCTGAATGTTCACTAAGACATTATAACTAAAAGTTTTGTTGGAAATAAAATGTTGAATGGACAATCAAACAATGAAAAATATGGCATGTAGTACGAGGAAAGAAAGAATCAATACACAAAGTCATTAAGTAAGGAGAAACCAAAAGTCCTATTGACCTTAGACAATACTATGAATGAACATATTGAACAATATCTTCATCGTATAAAGGAAGCAGAGACAAGTGCAAAGTGACATCAAGCATAATCTATAAAGGCTTAGGGAGTTTCTAAACCTTATATTCTTAATTATTACACAGCGTCATATATTTCCAAATTACTTTTTGAAAATAGTAAATTAATGTTTATTCTTTAATCAGACTATCTCATGCTTGTTAATATTAATAAAAATGATTTTTGATATAAATTCATTTAAGTCTATTATGATTTAACACTCAAAATTTAAACAAAAAAGTTTGGAATTTATATTTATCTCTAAATAGAATTTGAGAGATTATAATTTGAAATTATCTAAAGCGATTATTTGATTGACTCAGATACATAAATGCAAATCATAAGTAGTCAATCACATTCAAATAATTTTCATAATGGATCGAAGCATTGCAAGAAGCACTTGATACAATGTAAAAGAAATTCAAGTGTCTACAGATTTGATGAGACAAAGTAAAATGAAAATTGTGGAAGTACAATTTAAGAAGACTGACAGAACGAAGACAAGCTACAGTCACGAATCCCACAGATGATTCAAGAATGAACAAATAAAACACAAAAGTGAACATTTATATATGTTGCAAAGAAGGAAAGAATCGAAGAGCTTAATTATATGATAAAGATGTGAATATTACACTTAATAAGGAGAAGAACGAGACTCGTAAATTAAAGATTTCAATACATCAAGTCTTAAGGTTCAAAATTGTTGCACATATGGAAAGATTTCAAATGAATTGAAAAAAATCATTCAACGCATTAAAAAATAAAATATTAAGTAGTGTAGAGGATTTCGGTAACAGAAGCATTTGTCATCATTCTAAAAGCTATATAAAGACCATTGAAGATGAAGGAAAGAGGGCTAACATGAGATTAAAAAATAACACACGAAAAAAATTCAAGAGAAACATTATGAGTGACTTCATTGTTTACATCTTGCATTGAGAGCAAATTACAGAGGGTTGTGTGCTTAACCATTGTAAATTCTTTACTTTGTGAAGTATACCCTGTGAGTTTTGATTGTTTTCTCTATTAAGAGAGTTCTTATCATTTGTTGAGAGTTCTTGATCTTAAGGGGAGACTAGGTCTGAGTTTTCACCTAAAGACGTTAGAATACTTGTTACTTGAAGAGGTGTGAATACTCGTTACTTAGAAAGGTGCAGAATACTCATTATGGGAGAGAAGTTAAAACTCGTTTAGTGAAATGTCTTGAGCATATTGCTTAAGGGGACTGGACATAGTCTTGATTACAGGGTGAACTGACATAAATCTCATCCAGTTTTCTGTCCCTCACATTCTCCTTTGATATTCCTTATATTTTATTTTTAAATATCTTTAAATTATATATATTCCTTAAACTGAGTTTAGGCTCCATTTATCCCCCTTCTAAAGTCAACTACACCTTCAAAGAAGATAAAGTTTATATAATTACTAAAAGAGTGGAATCTAAAACAAAAATTTGTATATGAATTTCACGAAGACAATCTTTGATACATAAGAAAACATCTAATAATTGTAAGAATAATATTTAAAAATTAAATATAAGTTGATTTCGTGAAAGAAATGAAATTATAAATAGAGATTGGAGAAGGCATGAAGAAGAGAGCACCGCAGCGCCACGTAGTACAAACCTTAGTTTGATTTTCTTTTTTAATTCTTTCTTGTTTTCGTCTTCCTCATGAAAGGCTAATTAACCTCCCTAGTATTAATTCTCTTGTGATTTTAAAGTGAATTTGAAGTTTTCTGTTTAATAAAGTTTTGTTCTTAGTTTCTCTTTAAAAATTATGTCTTATTGTTGATAGAGATTGTAGAAGGCATGAAGAGGAAAGCACCGCAGCATCGTATAACATATATCCTAGTTTGATTTTCTTTTTAAATTCTTGGTTGTTTTTGTCTTTCTTATGGAAGGCTAAACTCCTTTGATTTGATTCTTTTGTAATTTTAGAGTGAATTATAAGGTTTCTATATTCAATAAAGCTTTGTTCTTGATTTCTCTTCAACAATTGCGCCTTAGTGTTGGTCTTCTTGAAATCTATTTTTTGAAAAATTAATTGTTTTTTAATGCGGGTTGAAAATTCAATTGTTTTTTCTTAAGTAGAGTTATTGGTTAATTCACGTAATCTTAGTTAATTTCTTGTAAGCTTAGTCAAGAGGTAAAAGATAAACATCTTATTAAGTACATGCTTGGAGACGAGGTGAGATATCGAATAAATTAGTAGGCATTCTTTTATAAGATTTTGTTGAATTTGATTTACATATGAAGAGAATTAAAGGATATTAATCTTAAAAAAATCAAGGAAGAATTTGTTATAAGTGTGAAACTTAACCATAGACACAATTTAAAAAATAATAAATGAACAAATTTAGGTTACATTAACTATATATTATTTTATTTTACAAATTTTATTGTCTCCAAACTTCATTCTTTCATATCCTTTAATTATTTTTTTCTAATTTTCTGTGAAGTCATTTTTTTTCTTCAATAAAAAAAAGTTATAGTTTAAAAGAAAACAAAATTTAAGATGATCTAACTCGACCATAGTGTGATATTATTAGAACTTTTTTTTACCTCAAGCTAATTTTCCTTTTTTTTTTTCCCTTTTATGATTGGCATGTATGTATTTTATTATGCATGTATAGATTAATATCTATTATTTTAATTTCTAAAATTATTTACCAAATACTAATGAATAAGATTGTATGAGCGTTTGGGTTAGTAAAAACATTAATTAAAAATAATGTATCAAACATAACTAGAAAATTCTAAAAGTCAAAATAATATTTTATAAGAATAAGCTTTCAAAAAACTCTCATTTCAATACATCACAAAAAAGGAATATTTCTAAAATACAGGTTGGATCTAGATCAAAAGTTATAAATAATTAAAATAATAATAATTATAAATAATTAAAGTAATATTAATTATAAATAATTAAAGTAATATTAATTATTAAATTAAATACTTAATTTTAAATTAAAAGTCATAATTGATATTAAATGTATAACTTTTTTTTATTTAAAAACAACTCACCATTAATTTATTTATGACTTTATTCACTTTGTGTGTGCCAGTTGTTATATACACAAAGCAAAACATTTATAATTTTAACAGTACTTTCATTTATTTAAAAATTAAAATCATTAATTATGGATATAATTCAAAATTCATTGAAACTATCAATTATTTATTAACTTGATAGTTTTGACTTACTCTAAAATATTTGTTATTTTAAAAAGGCATTAATTATTTTAATTATACTGGTTTATTTAAAAAAAATATTAATTATTGAAAGAATTAAGAAAACGTTCCAAATAATTCATTTAAAACAAAAATAAATTTAGGAAGTTATATTTGCCATTCTAGTAATTGCTAACGTTAATAAAGTTTTAAAACAAAATAAAGTATTGCTTATATTAAAGAATATAAGAGACATATGCTAAAATATCATTGGCAAACTAAATAACTTTTTGAAATCCCAATTGGGATTCACAAAAATGATTTTGTCATGAGTATGAATTCGAATCATGGTCATAATCTAAAATTTTAGAAAATAATTCTAGAATAAAAATATATTAAAATTTAAAATTTAGTTTTAGAGATAAATAAGATTGACGAATAAATATTATTTAAAAATAAATAAATAAAAAGTTTCTTTTTATAAAAAATACCATTTTTTTAGAATGGTTTTCCTTTAGTTTTTTTTTTACCTTTTATTTAAACTTTTGATCTCATTTATTATCTAATTGAGAATTAGATTAAGACTGTCCAATCACAATCTTAGATTGAGTTAGTTTTTTTTTTTTTTTCCTTTGAGTCAGTTCTCAAATCTCTTTAGTCACCCGAGTCTAGATTATGGTTGTATGTAATGTTTTTATCATCAGGACTAGTCTTTGTTAATTCAGGATTATGATTATATGTTTTGATCGTTGATTAGGATTCTATGATGTAGGTTAGACTATCTCTGAGATCCCTAAGCTAGTTTGAATGTTTTTATATATAATGTAATTACTTGTTTTATTAAGTATGAATTGAATGAATTTGAATTAAATCAAATGAATGTTTATGTATGGTATAATGTAATATCAATGTTTGTGAATGATAAATGATATAGAATGGTAGTCAAACATTGTATCATTAGGAAAGGAAATAACTGTGTTGAGATTGTTAGTATGTGCATTGTTGGGGGGTTTGGTTTAAAGAGGTATCGTGACTCTACTAGTACATTTAAATCACATAGATGAAAATTACCAAGTGGTGGATTCGAAAGATGTTCATACGACTATGTTTGAGATTTGAAATGAGTTGATCAGAATAAGACATATGGATAAACCTGCACATATGAAATCTAAGGTTTGAAATAGGAATTGATGAGAACAAATGGAATAATATATGATAAGTGCAGATTTCTGAGTCTAATTCGAGACACAAGTCTTCTCAAAGTAGAGAGTCAAAGTCGAATGTATTTGTATGTGAGTTAGTATGTATAATATGAATTATTCTAGAGATATGATAATGGTAATGTGAAGTAGTTTGCTTTGTTATAGTTTGGTTGAGATAGAAATTTGTTTTGTTAAAAGTTTGTATATATATATATATATATATGAAAGTTTGTTTTGTTGTAGTTTGATTAAGATATAAATTTAATTTATAATTATATATTTTTAAAACTCTCTACCTTATTCTTCTTTTTTGTTTGATGTGTTTGTTTTGTTTTTAAATTTACGTGTTACAAATAAATTAATTATTTATTTGGCAAGTGGTATGACTCTCATTAAGTCTATAGAGAAATTTTATTTTATGATTATATGAAAATATTTCTATTAAATCTTATATAAAGAATTATATTTTAAAATATTATAATGAATATATAAATATTTATACATAGGTTTATTATATAATTTTTATGTAATAGAAAATATAAGATGTTTACATATAAAATTCTCATTATAAGTTACACTCATCTCCTATGCTTGTTTAAGCTAATTGAATAAGAGTTTTCTTTTCTTTACCACATTAGTTCTGTTATGATTTTCGAATATGTAAAATAATTAACATATTCTCTTTATAGTATATTGAAAATATATTTTAAATTATGTAATTCAAAACATTAATTTAAATTATGTAATTATTTTATCTAAAATATTAAGATTTTAAATTAAGTAATGTTAAACAATATTTTAAGTTGTATAATAAAAACAATATTACGTTCAAAATATAATTATTTTAGATTAAAAAATTCTTAGTATATTTTGATTATGTAACTCAAAAACGTTTTAGATTATTAATTTATAAAATTTAGAAATTATACATTTTAAAATATAATTTTAAAATGATTATAAAATATTATAATAATAACGTTGTGATTATTGTATATCTTTATTATATATCTATTTTTATTTAGTAATATTCTATGAGATATGATGTGTTATATTGGGTAGGTATTGGTTATATTAGCGGATCTTGAACGGATTTGCAAAAGAGAAAGTTTAGGGAAACATTGGTGTATATATTTTAATCTTTTGAGAAATAAAGTTGTGGGGTATTTTGTCATGGTATCAGAGCCATATCCATATACACCTAACATATTGAATCATGGCTGAAGAATCCAATGATGGTAACCGTCAACGAAGAACTATCTCACCTTACGACATAATCACTCTTGACAATCTTGGTCTCTTGATTACACAGGTACAATTGAAGGGCAAAAATTATGATGAATGGGCTCGTTCGGTAAGAACGACTCTGAGGGCGAGGAAGAAATTTGGCTTTATTGATGGGTCAATCAAGAAGCCGATGGATGACTCAACGGATCTTGAAGATTGGTGGACTATTAATTCCTTATTGGTGTCCTGGATTCGAAACACTATTGAATCATCTCTCCGTTCAACGATCTCACATGTTGAGATCGCATAGGACTTATGGAATTATATTCGCGACCGATTTTCATTGGTCAATGGACCAAGAATTCAGCAAGTAAAATCAAATCTTGCTGAGTGCAGACAAAAAGGAATGAGCATTGTCAATTACTATGGAAAACAAGCTTAAACAATTGTGGGATACATTGGCGAATTATGATCAGCTGCCAACTTGTAAATACGGAGGATGCACATGTGATATTGGATCGATTCTTGACAAGAAAACGAGAAGAGGAAAGAGTACATACCTTTCTTATAGGGTTAGATGACACAGTATATGACTATTCGTTCTAATATTTTGGGACACGATATGTTGCCGAATTTGAATAAAGTTTACTCGATTCTAATTCAAGAAGAACAAGTACAGACCATGACACATGGGAAAGAAGACATAGGAGAGGTAATGGCTTTTGCTGTTCGTGGCAGAGTGGATGAGAAAGACCAAATAATGATTTTCTCCCGTTGCAAATGTAGTGGGCATGACGCAAATTCTTGCTTTACACTAATTGGATACCCCGAGTGGTGGGGTGATAGACTGTGCACTGATGGAAAGAATGAAGGTTGTGGTAGGGGATTGCAATCCTCGCTACAGCATGGGAAAGACAAAACAATAATTTGCTCCCATTGCAAGCGTAGTGGGCATGAAGGAAATTCTTGCTTTGCACTCATTGGATACCCTGATTGATAGGGTGATAGACTGCACACTGATGGAAAGAATGAAGGTCGTGGTAGGGGATTTCAATCCTCGCTGCAGCGAATAGAAAAAGGGGTAGGCCGAGACTATGGTTTTGTGCAGGTCAATGCAGGCCAATCCATACCTGGAAGCTTAACCATAGGAACTACATCGGATGGAAATGATGTGGAATCTCTTAGGCTGAGCCCTGATCAACTCCACACGCTGATTAAATTGCTAAAAGATCAAAATAATCATTCAACTAAGAAGATGATCGAGATACCGCATGTTACGGCTTTGAAAGTTGACAAAGGGGTGTCTTTGGATCTTTGGCATCAACGATTGGGGCATCCATCTATGCAAGCCACCAAGATAGTTTCAGGTGTAGACCTTAAGAAAGGTATTGAAAATTTGAATAAATATTATGATGTTTGTCAAAGAGCAAAAGAAACGGAAAATAAATTCCCGTGAGTGATTTTAGAGCATAAGATGCTTTTGAACTAATACACTTGATTTATGGGACCTCTATAGAAATGTCTCTTCATTTGGAGCATCTTATTTTTTGACTATTGTTGATGATTACTCTAGAGTTGTGTGGATTTATTTGCTAATTGATAAGAAAGAGGTGCCAAGTACTTTGAAAATGTTTTTCTCCATGGTGGAGCATCAGTTTAATAAACAAGTGAAAAATATAAGGACTGACAACAAAACAGAATTTGCTTGCATGAAAAATTATTTTCTTGAAAATGGAATAATTTATCAAATATCTTGTATGGGGACACCACAACAAAAATGGACGTGTTGAATGTAAGCATTAATATATATTAATGTAGCTCGAGCTTTTAAGATTTCAGGAGATGTTTACCTATTGATTTTTGGGGAGAATGTATTCTCACAACTGATTACTTGATAAATAGAACCCCTTCCTCAGTTTTGAATGGAAAGACTCCTTATAGAATGTTTTATGGTTGTGGCCCTACCTATGATCATCTATGAGTTTTTGGATCATTATGTTATGCTCATAAACAAGGAAGGTTAGGTGATCAATTTGATTCTCGAAATAAGAGATGTATTTTTGTTGGATATCCATATGGGAAAAAAAGGGATGACGTTTGTATGATATAGAAACTAATGAATTTTTTGTCTCATGAGATGTCAAGTTTTCAGAAACATATTTTCCTTTTGCTTATGGTCACAGACAGAAAATACCATCAGTTTTGTTGCATGATTATGTCACTCATACAATATGAAATTTGAATTCATTTCCACTGACACCTAAACAGCAACATTCCTCAGAATCTAGTTTTTCATGATCGACCCAAGCATATTAAAGTAGATTGTCATTTGGTTCGTGATGCCTTTGTTCTTGGGAATATTCGTCCCAGTTTTGTTCCCATCAATTAGTAACTTGCAGATATTTTTACCAAGGCATTGGGAAAACAACAATATTCTTTTTTTACTTCGCAAGTTGGGCATTCGAGATCTTCATGCTCCAACTTGAGAGAGTATTGTGATTATTGTATATCTTTATTATATATATATATATATATATATATATATATATATATATTTATTTAATAATATTCTATGAGATATGATGAATTATATTGGGTAAGTATTAATTGTATCAGCGGATCTTAAACGGATATGTAGAAAAAAGTTTAAAGAAATATTGGTATATATATATTTTAATCTTCTAAAAAATAAAATTGTAGAGTATTTTGTTATACCACTTTAATTATTCTATATATTATGAAAAAGGAAGATGAATAAATCATGAGGTGTAAGAAGAAAGATACAATTGGATAAAATTATATGTAACTCAATTATAGGAAGTATTAGAAAGATACAATTGGATAAAATTATATGTAACTCAATTATAGGAAGTATTTTTCTTCATGGTCCTCCAAACAATTATAGGAAGTATTAATTTCTGCCACCTAATACTATTGGGAATATCTTCCCTTCATACCATATTAAATGAGAAAACAAATATTAACATTATGCCTAACCTTAAGCGAAAAATAATTAAAAATATAACAAGCAATTAAATTTAATTATAAAATATTTGTTTTGTTTATTTTTCAAGATATATATTTTTCTCTTAAATAGTATAAAACATTACACATGAAAAGGAAAAGAGAGAAAATAAATAAGTTTCCACACATGTAAAGGCATATGCATGAAAAACGTTAGATGAGAAGTACAAAAAAATGGTATACTATTCTCAACAAGCTTTTTTATTATAGGATCAAAATAGAGTTTAATATAAAATTATGCTAATTTTCAGGCTTTTTGGAATGGGATAAAAACTTCAATTTACAGGGATTATTTTGGAAAAAAATTACAAGGAGGAATGGAAAATTATTGAGAAAAAAGAATTACAAAGAGGGTGAAGACTAATTCGTAAGGTGTTTTGAGAAAGAGATTATGAGAGAGGAGTGTAGTAGTATAAAAGGGAGTAAAAATAGCATTTAGGCTTAAAAGTTTGTATCTTAAGTTTGTACCAATTTTAAGAGGACACATTCTTTCTCTACCTCCATGTTTCCTTCATGCACCTCCATAGATTCCGTAAAAGGACCCCTGTTATGTTTTAGATTATGCAATTTAAAATATCAAAAAAATATATTTTAGACTAAAATCCAAAATAAAAAAAAAGAAATTTACATTCTGAATTATAAAATTCAAAATATAAAATTTATATTCTATATTATATAATATAAATAGAAAAAGTATTATGAATTTTATAATAAAAATATAAAAATTATATTCATTTTATAATTTCAAAATTTTAAAAATTATATTTTAAATTGTATAATTCAAAATAAAAAATTATATTTTAAATTATATAATTAAAAATATAAATTTTTATATTTTAGATTGTATAAGAAAAGAAGATATTTTTAATATTTAAAAAAAATATGGAGATGATGAACGACCTCATGGAGGTGCAGAAGAATGCATAGTTTTAAGAGTTGGATGATGTGTAGGTTAAACGAGTTATTAACATGCCTAAATCTAAACTTAGCGATCCACAAAAAATGATAAATTATGTATTTCAGTGAAAATTAAGAAAATGCATTATAAATATTTTAATAATATTTATAAATATTTATTAATATATATTTTTAATCATATTATAATAATAAATAATTAAAATCTTAAAATAATGAATAAAAATTTGTTAAAAATAAAAAATATCTCATTTTTCATTACGTAATCTAAATAATATTACTTTTTACTCATTTTATTTTTTTTTTCTATTTCATTTTCCATCCACCACTTTTCATCATCTAATTCAAAGTGACCAAGTAGTCCATGTTTAGGGTTGTTAGTGATAATCATTAATTTTAGAGGCAAACATATTCCTTAATTGCATATATCTTGTAACTTTTTTAAGATATCGTATCATCTTAAATTAAAAAAATAAAAAATTACAGATGAAAAAATCTTACAAGATTCTTCTTAATCATTTGTATATGCTCAAAGTAAAAGCTAGTTATTTGTAAAAAATTTCTTTCCAAATATCATTGTAAGTTAGGATGTTTTTTTCTAAACAATATTTATGTATATAGAAGCTTGAAGAAGTTTATAAATGAATATTCACGTGTTTAACTCAAACCTAATGAAAGAACACTTATGTTATACAAAATATATTCATATCTCAATCGATAATAAAATTCGATTGATTAGTCAATAACCAATATATGGTATCAAATAGAAATAAAATTCTTATCCTTATATATTTAAAGTCTCATTTCTTTATATCTTCTTCAAACCTATGATTGATAATGTACCTTTATTATGAAAAAGCTTTTAAAAATCTTTTAAAAGATGTTGAATCTCTTTCTTGTATTTTTGTCATTTACAATATGTTTTTTACATGTTGATATATGTGAACTATTATGTATACTTCGAAACTTATCCTTTTGTTTCATTTTCACTCCATAAAAATGTATATTGTTTTCTGCCCTCAATTCCATTATTTTATATCATTTAACTTGATTCCTATACATCTTTGAGCTAAAAATTCATTACCAATGTTTTTATATATATATATATATATATATATATATATATATATATATATATATATATATATTAAAAAAAAAAAAATATATATATAATATATATTTTTTTAAAAAAAATATATAAC
>Ga0099825_1001339_pt1 | contig 31103 bp, 11 predicted proteins | sample SiratroredBW_FD_76838 | JGI IMG/M metagenome (GOLD analysis project Ga0099825, IMG submission 76838) | Root nodule microbial communities of legume samples collected from California, USA - Siratro red BW | ecosystem: Host-associated > Plants > Roots > Nodule | place: USA: California | collected...
AGTTTTGTTAATTATTATTATTTATTTTGTTAATTGTTAAACTTAGGATCATAGTATCAAATAATTAAAAAATGATTGAAGAGAGAGAAATAATTTTAATTAATGTCATTAATTGAAATTGTCAACATGTCACTCTTATTTTGACCAGTTTGAAATTATGACTATCTAGCTGGCAAAATTTGCCCATTTTGGTAAATAAAATTTTTTTCTACCCATTTTGGGAATTAAAATTGAAAAGTACACCAAAATGGGAAAAAAGCCGTGTTTTCGCCTAGGCGAGAAATCTTTCGCCTAAGCGATGAGGTATTCTCGCCCAGGTGAGAGTATTTTCGCTAAGGCGAAAAAAGACCTTGCTCTCTAGACTATTTTCGCCTAAGCGATAAATTTTTCACTCAGGAGAGGCGTATTTTTGCCCGGGCGAAATTGGTCTAGCCCAAGCTAAAAAAAAAATATTGGCTTTTTGTTTTTTATTATTTAACTCTTTTGGAATGTAATGTATGTATTTAATAAAATAGATTAATTGATAATTTAAGTTTAATTACACTGATGGTTTAGTGACTTCTTTAAATGTTGAGATTGAAGTGAAAATTGATATTTAAAAGTGAATGAATGCACGAGTAGAGATTTATATATTGTGATGTGATATTGTTAAAAGTGTTGATAAAGTTGGTCAAAGCCTAGACATAGTGTTTTCAGGAAAGAAAACACCCGTGTCTTGGTTAATTAGGAAGTGCATTGTTTAAGGATCTGATCAATAACAATTGATATCCTGACTCTACTAATAATAGGAATCAAATAGATGATTATTACTAGGTGGTGAGAGTCAAAGGAGGTCTGAACTGGGTGACTGCAGCTTGAAATATAGTTGGTCAGGAAAGTCTCAGGGGACTAATCCTGTCATACATGATTGATGATTCATTTGTGTGTGGGGGGTGTGGATTCACAGTTTGGAGATGTATGACAGGTGCATATCTCGGGGTCTATTCAATGTACGAGTCTTTCGGAAGTAGAGTCATGTTTGTAATGTGTTAGATTCTTATATTGTGATGATACATGAAATTGAATGTTTTTGATTTGTTAAAATTTGTTTAGCTTACCCTTTGTTTTTGGTTGTGTTGTGTTTGATTTTTCTGTCTGTGATGATCGTGTCTTGACACGGGAGCAGATGGTGCTGCAGATGGATCTTTGGGAGATCATCTAGGTTGAAGGATATCATTAGGACTAGTATTATATTTTAAAAAACTTGTATATGATATTGTAAATATGTTTTGAAATTTCAGTTTAGCATTATTATGTAATCTTGATGCATGTTAACTATAGACTACTGTAAGATATGCATGATGTTAATATTTTAGTGGTCTTAGTAAAAGCTTTAATTTTGTGGAGTGTTACAGAAATAATTGAAGAATAAATGTTGTTAAAATTGTCTTTTACATTATCATCCAGCTTAATACAAATTTTAAGTTAAATTGAGTTAATTTTTTTATTATTATTTAATAAAATTTAATTCACTCTTGATAAATTAGATTGATTTGGATAAATTGGCTCATGAGTTTTGAAAACAAGTTATTAAAATTATATTTTTAATTTTTAGAAATTTTTCAAAGTAATTTTTAAAAATACACTATGCTATTTAATGTTTAAAATATTAAATTATTTAGTAGTTTAAATTACATATTTAATTAATAAATTATATTAAATAATAGTTATTATTTTCTTATTTAATAGTTATTAAGTTTAATTTCAGTTGTATAAAGGTGAAAATAAGTCAAAATTTCATGAGCTAATTCATGATATTATAAAATTGAGTCGGCCCAGATAAAAATTATAAACTTTGATATGGACTTAAATTTACTCTGTTCCATTAAAAAATTCAATTCATATAGATTGAATTTGTAGTGTTCTAAATTAACTCACCAACTCATGATATTTTTATTTTAAGAAAACATACTAACACACTCCAGCACATTCTTACAAAATGACCCAGAAAAATATATAGTACTCACAAGTTTCATTTATTTAGACAATAAAAATCTTGATCTAAAGTTTCTTAATAAGAAAGATATATTGAATTATTGGATGATAATTAAAATCATTATCCAAAATTGTCTAAGATGACTTGTGACATTCATGGTAATATATTCACTAAATTCGATAATGGGTCTAGCTTTAGTTCTTATGTCTTAACAAAATATCATTCTTTCATTCTTTTGAAGAATGTTTAAGAATGTTGAGGTAGTTATTTTAACTCAAAATTAGTTATATAATTTAAAATAAAAAATAATAATATTGTTGTTGTTATTATGTAGAATTAATTTAATTATTTATTACTTAATTTTTCATTATTATTAGCTAACATTTTTTTTTATAGATGGGAATAAAAAATATACTTTGAGAGATGAATATGTTTTTTATTTCTTCATTTAAAACTCTAACTCTTGTATTATAGAAAGGCAAATGATACTAATTCAAGATTATCATTTAGCTTTAAAGTTTAGTATTTAAATTAATATTGTAATCATTATTTATAAAATTTATTTTATATATCTATATATAAACATATATGATTATCATTGTACCTATATTGATATGATGTTATTTTTGTCGTACTTATTTCTCTAATGAAAAGAGATTTAATTCCTACATTAGAATAATAAATTAAAGATTTTATATTTTTTTAAATTAAATGAGCATGTTCATTTAACTTACAATGCATAATAAGATAAATCAGACTAATTATTTTGAAGTTAATTAATAAATAAGTCAAGTTGATTTGATATATCAATATACCAATTTAAAATAAATTAAACTAGGTGTCTTATTTTGACAACTTTATTTTTTTCATTATTTTATTGTTTATAATTAACTCTAAGATAAAATACTTACACATTACTCCACCTTATATACATAAGAATAAGTAAGTATTGTTGAGACTGTTAGGTGTATTTACTAGAGAATTTTATCTTATACAAATAAGAATGACCATCATTAAGATTGTCTTTTACCATAGACATGAAATAGGTGGCAGTACAATAATTTTATCACTCAACTTTCAACAATCTTTAAGTTAAATTGAGTTAAATTTTTTATTATTATTTAAGAAAATTTAATCCTCTCTTTATAGATTAGATTGAATTGGATAAATTCACTCAATACTTTTCAAAACAAGTTATTTAAATTATATTTTTTATATTTTTCAAAGTAATTTTAAAAAATATACTATATTATTTAATGTTTAAAATATTAAATTAATTAATAGTTTAAACTTCATATTTAATTAATAAATTATATTAAATAATATTTATTATTGTTCTTATTTAATAATTTTGATTGAGTTGAATTTCAGTTATATAAGGATGAAAATGACTCAAAATTTCATGAGCTAATTCATTATATTATAGATTTGTGTCGGTCTGAATTAAAATATTATAAATTTTTGTACGGACTTAAATTATAATTATGTTCCATTAAAAAATCCAATTCATATTGATTGAATTTGTAGTGTTCTAAACTAACTCACTAATGATATTTTTCTTTTAAGAAAACACACTAACACACCAACCATATTTTAAAGAAATAAGCTAGGAAAATATACAGGACTCACAAGTTTAATTTGTTTAAACGACAAAAATCTTGATTTAAATTTACTTGATAAGTTGGATATGATGAGTTATTTGATGGGTCATTAAGATTATTAATCAAAATTGTCTAAGATGGCTAATAATATACTCATCAGAGTTTCTAATGAGTCTACCTTTAATCTTGGTTGTTAACTAAATATTATTTTTCCATTCTTTTGGAAAATGTCCAGTAGTTATTTTAACTAAAAATTGGTTACATAGTTTTGAATAACAAGTAATATATCATTGTTACCATTATTATATATAAACAATTTAATTATTTATTAATTAATCTTTCATTATTATTATTAGTTAACATTTTTTTATTGTAGATGGAGATAAAAAAAATATATACTTTAAGATATGAATATGTTTTGGATGTCTTCATTCAAAACTTTAACTCTTGTGTTATTGAGGACAAATAACACTAGTTTAGAATTATCATTTAGTATTTATGTTTGTTTGTTATGTAAATTAATATGATATTTGAAATTATTATTTATAAAAATATTTTATATATATAATTATGATGATCATTGTATGCGTATGAATATGAATTTTTTTTGTCATAATTATTCTTCTATAATGAAAAGTGAATTCAATTTTCTTATGTAAGAAGAATAATTTAAAAAAAAATTAAAGTCTATATTTTTAAAAAATTAAATGAGGTTATTTATCTAACTTACCAATTCATGATAGGATAGATCATACTAGCTTTATTAAAATTTATTAATAAATAAGTTAGCTTGATTTGACCTATTAATAAATCAATTCACAATAGGTTAGACTAGTTAGCCTATTCTAACAACTTTAATTTTATTATTTTACTATTTATAATTAACTCTCAGACAAATAATTACGTATTATCCTGGGTGATGCAGATAAGAAAGATAAGAGTAAGTTTTGTACACATAAGTTTTTTGTTAAGATTGTCAACTGTAAGTAAGAATGACTATTATTGTCTTTGAATTTAATAAAATTTAATTTAAATTAGATTGAATTTGATGAATTGATTTATGAGTTTTGAAAACAAGTTATTAAAATTGTACTTTTAATTTTTAAAAAATTTTCACAATTATTTTTAAAAATATGCTACATTATTTCATTTTTAAAATATTAAATTATTTAATATTTTAAAATGTTTATTTAATTAAAAAATTATATTAAATAATAGTTATTATTATTATTTAATAATTTTGATTGAAGTTGAATTTCAGTTTAAAGAAATAAAATATGTCACTCAACCCGTAAATATTAGATTTAGTTGAGTTTAAATCAACATATTTAATATTTAAGGTACATTTGACATTTAAATAAGTTATTTTCTACCATTCAAATAAACTTTCAACTTTATTTCTTTCAGGTTTACACTTAAAAATAGTTCATTTAATTTATATATACATATATATATATATATATATATATATTAATATAAATATTTAATTCTATAATTTTGAACAGTAAAAACTAAATATATGAATTGAAAAAGATTTATATGGTATCGGTAGGGAATAAAATAAATGATTTCTTGTGTATAGAAATTGAAAGATAAAATTTGTATAACTACAGGTGCAAGTAAGTGAGTAATTAGACTTTATAAATTTTAGTGCAGCTCATAAGTTTTCAACTAAGTTACAAATTAATTTTTACAAATATAATCTTTATTTTCTAACTAATGTTAACTAGATTTGAATATCTTAATGTATTGCTTCCAAATCTTATGAACTAAAAAAAATAGTGATAGAAAGAATATACTCAGATAAAAGGGTTGGTCAAGGTTTTTCCATACAAATTAGTTAATAAAACAATAAACAAAATATATTAGAAGGGAACAAATATTATTTTAAATATAGTTATCTATTAGTAACCAATATTTTGATGATTGAAATAAAAAATGAGCTCTAATTCCTTAAAAAAAACTAAAATTTAGAATTCAAACTCAGTGAGTGAAAAAAAAAAAGAGAATAGGATACATGAATATTCCTTTAAACATTATTAAGCTTTCGAATAAACATATGTGATAATAATTGTATGCATATTAACATGAATTTTTTTTTTCTTATTTTTCTAATGAAAAAGTGATCCACTCATTTAAATTACCAATCAATGGTAACATACATCATATTAGATTTTTTAAAATTCATTAATAAGTGAAACCTGACCTATCAATATACCAATTCACAATAGGTTAAGTTAACTAATATATTTTAACTTGATTTTATTCTGTTTTATGCATATAAGAATAAGTTTTTTTATTAAGATTGTCGGATGTATTTAAGAATGAGTGTAGTTAAAATTCTCTTTTATTTAGAAATGTAAGCAGATGGGGTAGAATAATTTTATCACCCAGCTTAATGAAAATTTCAAGTTAAATTGAGTTAAAAGTTTTATTATTATTTAATAGAATTTAATCTACTCTTAATATTGAATTGGATAAATTGGCTAATGAGTTTTGAAAACAAGTTATTCAATTTGAATTTTTATTTCTTTTATATTTTTCAAAGTATTTTTTAAAAAAATATGCTATATTATTTAATGTTTAAAATATTAAATTGTTTAATATTTTAAAATTCATATTTAATTAATAAATTATATTAAATAATAGTTATTATTGTTTTTATTTAAAAGTTTTCATTGAATTGAATTTCAATTATATAATGGTGAAAATGTGTCAAAATTAACTAATAGTAGGAATTTAAATTTATTTTGTTTCATTAAAAGATTCAATTCATATGGATTGGAATTGTAGTGTTCTAAACTAACTCAATATATTTTTATTTTAAAAAAACACACTAACACACCTAAACACGATCTTAAAAAATGACACTAATTTAAGATTATCATTTAGTATTTATATTTGGTATTGCCTGGTGCAGATAAGAATAAATTTTGTACAAATAAGAATAAGTTTTGTTGAGATTGCCAAAAGTATTTAAGGATGAGTATTATTGTCTTTTACCAAACATGTAAGTAAGTAGGTGAGAGTAAAATAATTTTTCTATCCAGCTCAATAAAATTTTTAAATTAAATTGAATTAAATATTTTATTATTGTTTAATAGAATTTAATTCACTCCTAATAATTACATTGAATTTGATAAATTAGCTCATGAGTTTTGAAACACAAGTTATTAAAATTGTATTTTTAATTTTTTATATTTTTCAAAGTAAATTTTAAAAATATGCTATATTATTTCATTTTTAAAATATTAAATTATTTAATATTTTAAAATTTAATTTAATTAATAAAGTATATTAAATAATATTTATTATTATTATTATTTAATAATTTTGATTGAGATGAATTTCAGTTTAAAGAAATAAAATATGTCAGTCAACCGGTAAACTATTAGATAGTTGAGTTTTAAGCAACATATTTAATATTTAAGGTACATTTCACATTTAAATAGGTTATTTTCTACCATTCAAACAAACTATTTATTAAAAAAATAAAACTCATGTTATCAAATATTTTTAAATAATAAATAATTTTTTTAAACTCTGAGGAACTTCTAATAGATTTTAAGTTAAGTAGTAAGTGGTTTAATTAATAATTTGATTCAAATAGTTGAATAAACTTTATTTTTTTCAGGTTTACATATATATATATATATATATATATAATTCTATAAATTTGAACAGTAAAAACTAAAATAGATTAAAAATAGTATCTATATGAATTGCAAAAGATTTATATGGTATATCGGTAGGGAATAAAATAAATGATTTCTTGTGTATAGAAATTGAAAGATAAAATTTGTATAACTACAGGAGTAAGTAAGTGAGTAATTAGACTTTATAAATTTTAGTGTAGCTCATAAGTTTTCAACTAAGTTACAAATTAATTTTTTACAAAAAATCTTTATTTTCTAACTAATGTTAACTCGAATCTCTTAATGTATGCTTCCAAATCTTATGAACTAAAAAAATAGTGATAGAAAGAATAGACCCAGATAAAAGGGTCAGTCAAGTTTTTTCATACAAATTAATTATTAAAACAATAATAAAATATATTAGAAGGAAAAAAAATTATGTTAAATATTGTTTATCTATTTAATATAATGAGTTTGATGATAGAAATACAAAATGAGCTCTAAATCTTTAAAAAAAAAAAAGTAAGATTGGGAATTCAAATTCAGTGAGTGAAAAAAAAAATAGAATAGACGAACATTCCTTTAAATATTATTAGGCTTTCAAAAATAAATATCCGATTGATTATTGTATGTATATTAATATGATGTTTTTTTGTTGTCATGGTTATTTTTTTAATGAAATGATGCACTCATTTAACTTATCAATCCATGATAGAAAATCAGATTAATATTTTTAAAATTCATTAATAAATGAGTTAGATTAATTTGTCCTATTAATATACCAATTCACAATAAGTTATATTTTGACAACTTGACTTTATTCTACTCGTGTAAACAAAAATAAGTTTTTTTTTAGATTGTCAGATGTATTTAAAAATGAGTGTTATTGAGATTGTCTTTTATTATACATGTAAATAGGTGGGATGGAATAAATTCAACACCCAACTTAGTAAAAAATTTAAGTTAAATTGAGTTAAATTTTTTATTATTGTTTAATAGAATTTAATCCACTCTTAATAAATTAGATTGAATTGGATAAATTGGCTAATGAGTTTTGAAAACAAGTTATTAAAATAGAATTTTTAATTATTTTAGATTTTTCAAAGTAAATTTTAAAAATATGCTATATTATTCAATGTTTAAAATATTAATTTATTTAAAAATTTAAAATTCATATTTAATTAATAAATTATATTAAATAATAGTTATTATTGTTCTTATTTAATAGTTTTCATTGAATTGAATTTCAGTTACAAAATGGTGAAAATGGATCAAAATTTCATGACTAATTCATTATATTATAGATTTGAGTCGGTCTGAACAAAAAAATTATAAATTTTGGTACGGATTTAAATTTATTTTGTTCCATTAAAAAATTAATTCATATGGATTGAACTTGTAGAGTTCTAAACTAACTCAAGATATTTTTTATTTTTATTTAAGGAAACACACTAACACACCCCGACAAATTCTTAAAAAATGAGATAGAAAAATATACAGACCCACAAGTTTCATTTATTTAGACAACAAAATTCTTCATCAAAAGTTTCTTGATTATATTGAATTGTTGGATGGATAACTAAAATTATTATCTAAAATTGTCTAAGATGGCTTGTCACATACATAGTAATACACTTACTAGAGTTGTTAATGAGTCTACCTTTAGTCTTGGTTCTCATATGTTAACCAAATATCATTTTTCCATTCTTCATGAGAATGTTCTAATAGTCATTTTAACTCAAATTTGGTTACATATTTTTAAATATCAAATAATACTATTTTTGTTGTTATTATTATATAAAATTAATTTAATTATTTATTACTTAATGTTTCATTATTATTAGTTAACATTTTTTTATTGTAGATGGAGATAAAGAATATACTTTGAGAGATGAATATGTTTTGTATTTTTTTCATTCATAATTCTAACTCTTGTGTTATATAAGGAAAAATGATACTAATTTAGGATTATCACTTAGTGTAGTATATTTGGCATGTAAATTAATATGATATTTAAAATTATTATTTATTAAATTATTATTATTATTATTATTATTATTATTATTATTATTATATATATATATATAAACATATGTGATTATTATTGTATGCATATTAATAAAAATTATTCCAATTTTCCTATCTAAGAAGAATAAATTAAAGAAAAAAATAATAAACTCTATTTTTTAAATTAAATGAGCTTACTTATTTAATTTGCCAATCTATGATAACATAGATCAGACTAATTTTTGTTAAGTTCATTAATAAATGAGTCAGGTTGATTTGACCTATCAATAGACCAATTCACAACAGGTTAACTTACTTATTCATGACAGGACAATTCACAACAGGTTAACTTACTCATTCATGATAGGACAATTCACAACAGGTTAACTTACCCATTTATGATAGGACAGATTAAACTAGTTTTTTAGAAATTTATTAATAAATGAGTCAGGTTAATTTAACCTATCAATATACATAATAAGTTAGGCCAGTTTCCTATTTTGACAATTTTACTTTTATAATTTTATTATTTATAATTAACTTTAAGATAAGATACTTACATGTTATTTTATCTTGTGGAAATAAAAACTAACTTGTCCAGACAAAAATAAGTTTTGTTGAGATTATGGAAAGTATTTAAGGATGAGTGTTATTATCTTTTACCAAGCATGTAAGTTAGGTGAGGGTAAAATAATTTTATCATCCAGTTGAGTAAAAATTTTAATTTAAATTGAATTATATTTTTTATTATTATTTAATAGAATTTAATCAACTCTTGATACTTAGATTGAATTTGATCGATTACCTAATGGGTTTTCAAAACAAGTTATTAAAATTGTATTTTTTTAATTTTTGATAATTTTCAAAGTAATTTTAAAAATATGCTATATTATTTTATTTTTTAAATATTAAATTATTTAATATTTTACAATGTATATTTAATTAATAAAATATATTAAATAATAGTTATTATTATTATTTAATAATTTTGATTGAGTTGAGTTTCAGTTTAAAGAAATAAAATGTCACTCAACCCGTAAAATATTAGATTTAGTTGAGTTTAAATCAACATATTTAATATTTAAGGTACATTTCACGTTTAAATAAGTTATTTTCTACCATTCAAATAAACTATTTAATAAAAAAACGCATCTTGTCAAATATTTTTAAATAATAAATAACTTTTTTAAACTCTGAGGAACTTATTATAGATTTTAAGTTAATTAGTAAGTGGTTTAATTAATAATTTGATTCAAATAGTTGAATAAACTTATTGAGTATTTTAATTATATATATATCCAAAATGTACTTGTTAATATTTCCTTTTAAGATGATAAATATTTTTTCTAATACTGCTTCTTGTGATGTAGTGGTCACATTCATGTTTTTTAATTTATTTTATCTGTTGAGTATTTTAATCATAATTCACATTCATGTTTTTAAGTTTTTTATTTTTATCTGTTGAGTATTTTAATCATAATTTAATATGATGTAGGGCCCACTACAGAAGCTTTTTCCTTCTTCCTTATTTTGTTATTAGCAAAAGTAATTGTCAGACCTAATTTATTCAATGCTCTCTGAAATTTTTTAATTAGTATCATAAGTACATGTTGATAACATTAATATAATTCATTGGATTGCTCTAATTCGTAATTTATATATATAACTTAAAACTTTTTATATTCTAATGATTAATGACCGTTACAGTATAAAAAATTAAAAATGTTTAAAAAACTTATTAAGAACATATCACTGTCTTTTCAGTTAGAGTCAAAGAAAACCGAAATATTTGCAAATATATCTCTTTAAAATTTCAAAATAACATCAATGTTTATTAATTATATTCATGTTTAACATTTGTTGTTATTACATTTAAAATAAGACAATAATTTTAAAAGTAACTTAATAAAATAACCCAGAATTAAAATGAAAAACCCAGTAGAAATCTTCCTTTACAATTATTATTTTCGGGACAGTCTGTACTTTTTGTTCTTGTATCAATGTAAAATAATTTATATTATTATTGAATAATAAATTATTAATATTTTTATAAATATAAATGTAATGAAGTGGTCCACAAGCTCTGCTCATACATCAAGGATTAATTTATTACAGGTGAGTATAAATAGGCAAAGTAGGTTTAACTCAGACAAAAAAAATTATGATAGCATGAGAGAATAGAATATATGACTATAATGTTTTTGGTTTGACAGAAGACAAAAAGTAAAACGATGAAAATCAAAATGTGAAAGATGAAATTGAAGGAAAAAGAGAATAATAAATAAATAGGTAGCAAGCTAGCTAGCGAGGAATGGTGAGAAAATCTGAGTTTGAATGGTTCAACAGAAGCTGATCTTGGCTCCTACTCTTCTTCAATGAATCACAAGAACTCTCACAGTTAAACGACCCTTCCATCACGTCGTTTTGGCTACACTGCACGCTCTCAAACTTCCGTTTCTTCAAATTCTCTCGCTTACCCTCTTCATTCTTCGCTGACACAATCTCCATTATCACCTCGTAGCACTCTTTCACCTTTTCCTGCAACACACAAACCCCATATTTAGTTAAAAACAGTGCTATTTAATGCTACAAAGTTAATGCATGCTGATGAGATAATTACAATTAATTAAAATAAATGAGATTAAGAGGGTTAATAAATAAAATTTTGTGGCTTGGTATTGTGGGGTCCATAATAAATGAGTTATGCAGGTGGAGATGTTGTTGTGTCTTTGACTATTAGCAGTGGAAAGTGTAGAACAGTTCCGTTTTCCATGATTTATAATCAGAACAACACATCGGTTTAAGACAACGCCAACAACCTTGTCGATTCCGAGAATACCCAAGAGCTGATCTTGGTATTCCTCTCCCAAACCAGGCTCCACAACACTCACCACGCGCATCATCGTAGCAGTAGCCAACACAGAAGGAAGATAACTCATGAATCTTGAGTCTGCAACATGAACATCAATAACAAGAAACAAGATTGAGCATGTGAATCAGACAATGAGACAAGGGTAGAAGGGATAAGATCTGGTTGGTTGGTAGTTACCTGAAAAGACAGAGAGAAGAACGGTCTCACACCTTCTGAGAAACTCCAAGCAGAGATGACCCTTTAAGCCCAGTTTCCTCGTGATGTAATCGAGAAAGGAGAGAGGTGTTACTGGGTTCATCTTCCATCCAAGCGTGGAAAGGATCAAGATTTCCATTCTCTTAACCGTTTTTGCTTCAAACACGTATTTACTCTCCCCCACCTTCACGATCAAGAGAAGAAGCATCAGAAAAAAGTTAGAATCGATGATAAAAATCTAATATTGGAGATCCGACATTGATGAGAAACAGCAACAAAACAATGCATATAGAGAAGATGAAGAGACGCACTTGGAGGTCCACGAAAAGGGGCACGTGGGTCTCTTCGACTTTGGCTGCAAGAGAGAGACACGCCACTGCAACGAGCTGCGTGAGCCATGGCTTGTCGTTCTGGAATCTGGAGCTGAGGAGGAACCTGTCGAGGTAGTTGACGGCGAGAAGTGCTGTGAGGGTGGAAAAGGAATAGTGAAGATTCACTTTGAGAATCCACTCCACAGCCTCTCCGCGAGAAGAAGCCAGAGAAGGGTTGTTGAGGAGAGAGGAAACGTTGTTAAGGTTTTCTTTGGCGAGAAGAGAACACAGCTCCTGGGTGTCCCAGAAGAGGTCTTGTTCGAAAAGTCCCACATCGGAGAGGTTTGGTTTTGTGGTGGTGCTATTGTGAACATCTTCTTCTCTTTGTTTTTCTTCCTCCCAATGAATGTTGTCTTCAGAGCAGAACAGGGTGTCTAGAAGGGGTTTAGGGTTATGATGAGACATGTTTGTTCTAAGAAGAGGTGTTGCAGTGGTGAAGATCTTGGTTCATTGTAGGGTGGGGAAAGAGAAGATTGTGAAGTGGTTTGATGGATTGGACATTGAAGAGGGTTCTCTCTTTGAGAGAAGAGAAGAGAAGAGAAAAAGGAGTGTGAGAGAGAGAGAGCAGTGACCATCAACTAAAGGGCCTTGTTATTTATTGATGATGGGCTTTCTTTTGGAGAAGTTTTATCTTTTTTTTTTTTCAATTTCTTTTGCATCAAATTCTTCTTTCCAACAAAAAGTTAGTCTCTTATGTTAAGTTTAATGATCATGCACAATTACTGGGAAAATGGTGACATTATCAATCTATTAAGACTCACCAAATGTTTTTTAGAATAGTTAAGTTTATTTCTCAAAGTATATGAGACATTGGCACCACAACAAACACTAACTTCATAGACCAAAAATACAAAATTACAAAAGATTGGAATGTCTCACTCTTCTAATGCTTTCCAACATTTCAATTTCAATCAACGAATCTCTTTCTTTAATTATTTAGAAATTTATTTCATAATCACTTTTCACTATAATTTATTTTATTCTCAAAGTGAGATTATCAGGAACTGAATCTTCAATTAGTTTTCTCTCACCTAATGCTACCATATTTACATTAGGACGAAGTTAAAAAGAAAAAAATCCAAATATTTTCCCTTCTCGCTTAATTATCACCTCGTCATTCATAAAATAATTACTCGTCTACTGCATAAATATTCAAATATACATTGTGGATAGTTTTTTATATTATTTTATTTTGTAATGATTTCTTATTTTTAAGAAATTTACAAAAAAACATGTTAATATGTGTGTATAAATATTTCAAAAAAAATACAAATATGAATATATTCAGGTATTTTTAATTTACGTAAATATATATTAATATATAAGTATACATATTTAATTATTTTTTATATATAATCTTTATTTCGTACCACATAAAAGTTTCTTTCCATATTTTGATTTTGGATTTTTTTTTATTTAAAACTTGTCAGATGAGCGATAATTAGTACTATTAGTCTCCAACAAAATAGATTAGTGCCTTCAGATATGAAAATGAATTCAACGTAATATACTGTATTATTTATTTTATTTTAAAAAACACATGCTTTAGATGGCTTGAACCAGATGTAAATTTGTACTTACGTCTGTGTACCTTGAAAGATTTTTACAGTGAGAAGTCGAAAGTAAATTGGCCTCAGAAAAAGATTTGGATCTATGTTCATGTACGTATAGTAGAATATCCTTTCGTCAGAAAAATAGAAAATTTCTATCGAATTTTATATTTTGAACCTGACTACATATTTTACTACTTATTTGTATATACATTTTCATAATATTTATAGTTTTTACAAATTGTACTGACTCATTAAAATATATGAGAAAAAAAAGAATAAAAAAACAAGTGAGTTCTTCTTTTGGTACGATAAAGAGGTTCTGATAGGATAATATGGCCATTAGAGACAATAATAACGTTACAATGCAACTCAGAAGCTCAGAAGAAGGACGAATAGAGTACAGGGATAGAACCATAACATTACGTACTCCAAAATTCTCTCACTATATTATTCCTCACATATAATCATAGGATCAAATCAAATATAAAATTTATCATTCACATCTAAATTTTAACTACTTTTAATAACTTTGTATGATCATGAAAGCAAATATATATTTCGGGTTTTTATTAATATGTAAATATTATTCTTTGATTTATTTTTTATGTGTATTGTTTATGCAATTATGGAAGATTCTTTTATATCTTTTATGGATCATAATGAATTTATTTCATTAGAATTAACCACTTGTGATTTTTTAACTATTTTTTCATCCAAATATTTATATCTTATATATTTATTTTATTTTGTTGTGTTTTTTTCTGTTTAGACTCTTCTTATATTCTTGTAAGTAGAAAGAATTCTATTTCACTACTTTATGTTATTGAGTTGTTATTTTCATTTATTCTTTCTTTAAATTAAATTGTTTTTCAATGTCTTTAAATGAATATTTTAAATCTAGAGCTTCATCACACTAAATAAAATCCAAATAAGAATTTGTAAAATGTAAATACATTTTACAAATAAGAATTCGTAAAATTAGAGAGAGAAAAAATAGAGAACCCAAAATCATGAATAAGAAATTTAAGGACATTCACAATTACAATTTAACTTATAATTAATTATTTTTAAGGGAAAACTATTTCTTAAAGTGAAAATTTTTCCTACCTTTTTTGCTGACTTAAAAGAATTTTCCAATCAAATTTCTATTAACCTTAACGGTATTGACAGGAAAATTGCTTTTTATGCAAAACGAACGACACTGAGGCAAATGAATAAGTTTTCTTATTTAATTATACTTTACTATATACTCTAAAAATAAAATATTCAATAAAAAAAATTTTACTTTATTAATGTGATAAAACTTCCATGGTAAAAGAAGCAAACATCACCTAAATTCTTGATATTTAGAAGTCACTCTCATGAATTCCCAACAATTTGAGTTGAGTCAAAGAATCTATTAATAGAATCAAAAGCCTCGAGCTAAAACTTAAATCTAATATGAGATAATAAATTACCTTCTGCTGAGAGATTAAAAAAAATAAGAAATTATAAACAAAAGAAAAAAAAAAGTTTGCAGCAGAGTGGAAATTCAGAAGCATTCGTCTAGTCTAATTAACTGAGAAAAAGCGTGTAGTTAATTTTCTGAGATGATAAGTTGCTTTCTCTTTTTTATTTTTATTTTTTTCTTTGTTTTGAAATCTTTTACATCTTTGTATTGGCTCAATCTCCGATAAACAAAGTGGGGGCAAGGTGGGGAAACAAAGAGAAAGAAATGCAGAGAGAAGAAAAGAGGTTGCTATAACTAACAAGCAAGTGCATGCAATGAGAAGTGATTTGGAATGAAAGAAAAATAGGATTAAAAATTGAAATTACTTTAAATAATTTTTACTTTTCACAATTGAAAAAAATGTGAATGAAATGCAAACTTATGATTCACAACTATTTTAAATATTTTTTGTATTTCAAATCTAAACATAGGTTAAATTGTGGATCATAGATTGCAAAAGGTAAATAAAAAACAATAAGCTGTTTCTGTCATGGTTTCCAGCCAACACCATAGTTGCAACAAACTACTTTTTCTCATTGCTCCTTCACACACCACACTTTAGCACCTAACTTAGGTTGTCCTCCTTCTAACATGGACCAACTTGTTTTTCACTGTGGAACATGCTCTTCAACTTTCACTTTCTTCTCATAGGTTTTTCAGTTTCATTATTTTTAGCATTGCCCACTAAAGTTCAAAGGAAAATTTCCAACAATATTTTCAATGGGTTTATAAAGATTTGTTTTTTTTTATAAAGGGTAAGTTTTAATTTTGTTAAATGGGTCCTACCAACCAATATTTATTGAAGAATTTAATGAAAAAAATGTTAGTGTTCCAAAACTTGTAATAGTCCACTGTTTTCACTATTCTGGTATCCTGGTATATAAGAATAGCAGTGAGGGAGCAAATGAATTAACCTCTAATGCTAAGCATTTATTTTTCAGTTGTGTGATGACAAGATAATGATGAATTTTCTTTGGTTTTGCAGTGGCTAAAAGGAGTTATAACCGTACAAGTACAAGTAAGACTTTGTAGAGACAAAACCAGGAACTCACACTTCACTGTGGTCAAAGTCCCCACTGTGTGAAGAAGCAGAAAGTGGTTGATGATTTGCTTGGCTGAGAATAAAAAAGAAAATGAAAAAGTGAAAGGGTCTTTATTGGGACTCATAAATCCTTTCTGCTGCTGGTGCAGGTGCAGGTGGTACAATGCAGAATGCAGCATGCAGTGGATTAGCTGGCTGACATTGTTATGCATATACATACATTACATGGCATAGTGCAATGCATGAATATATTTGTCATAGTCACATCACAATTCTAGAATCTCATCTTTTGTGTTTTCTCTTCCCAGTAGTATAACACAGCATTGCTACTCTGTTACTTCTACAGGTAATACAGCTGCCAATGCAAGTAACTCACATTTTGTTTCCTGTTAGTTTCTGGGGATTTTTGAGAGGATAAATTGAACTTTTTTGTATTCTAATTTGATGAATTAGAGTGTTGTTAATTATAATCTGTGTAATTCATTTTTATAATAAAATATATTTTCAACACAAATTTTTATATTTTGAATTATAAAACTTTAAATTTTACTTTAGAAAAACTAAAAAAAAAAATAGAAATTTTATTATCTCTTGTATAATATGTTTCGTCGCTTTTTTTTTTATTGTTTAGTTTAGTTTTATCGTTACGGATTTCATTATTTGTTGATAATACTATTTTTAACTGTTGTTTATTCACAATTTGTTGAATGACGTAACTGAAACCATTTTTTGGTATATAAGTTAGGATTTTTCAACCAACATTGATATAAATTATTTTCAGTTGACGACGTTATTGTGAATATTTTTTATAGCTTTAGACTAGACTTGTTTTTTTACTAAGGATACTAGAATAAGATTACCAATCTTGCATTGAAGTACTAAATTAAAAAATGTCATTCGTAAATATTAAGATAAAAAAAAATTGAAGAAACATGGCTTAAACCCAAAAACAAATAAAACTCAAATATCACCTTAAGATGAAATGGGTTTAAATGGAATAATCACAATCAGGTCAAACAGAGTCACAAGAAAATGAACGTAAAGAAAACTAGAATCATACATCATAAACCCTAGAAAGATAAAACTAAGTAATTTAATAAAGATCATATTTATATATCAGGATACTCTGAAAAAAATATATATATCAACACCATTCAACTTTATTTTTGAGGAAAAGTTAGCAACTTAAAAAAACGTTTTAAGAAATGTGTGCTCATACATAAAAATATAAAATAATTTTCACCTTGTTCTCTGCTACTAAAAGTGTCCTCATACCTATTCAACAACATCGTCAAATTTTGAGGTCATAGACTTCAAAACTTTTTCAATAATGCCTACGTAATTCATCTTTTCACCATGTATCTTCGTGTTATTATCAATTATCAATTATATTTTATTTTTTCTTATTCGTAGAAGTTCAAACTCTCTTATCAATGCTTGCAATTATGTTTTTCTTTTAATCATCTCTTATTATTTTTTCTTTATTAAAACCCAAATTTGTTTATTATATCCTTAAAAATGATAATTTTATTAATTGGTTCTATGATTTAAAACAAATAATTCTTAACTTTAGTATCTTTACCTTTTCTCCTAAATTAGTGTAATCAATTTCAGTCATCGAACAAACTTAGTTCTTAACTAAACACCAATATTCTTTGGATTAAGGAAAGTTTTTCCTAAACATCGATTATTCATCATAACTACCAAACTAGAAAATTATTGGTTAAACAAAATTGTTCTCCGTAGCCATAACTTCACACTTTCACTCACTTTTTCATTAGGCCCATGTCACGGAATTCTGATACTAGAGTTATTAAAACCTTTAAGCATTAGAAAAAAAAATTATATTAAAAAAATTTCTTTATATAATTTTTAAAATATAATTCGTAATATGTATATAAATTAATTTTATTACTTTACAAAAATAACTACGGAGAAGTCTGACATCAAACTCTAAAAATATTATCTCATCTTAAAGTTGCTTAAGCAATCATCATACGGCCCAAAATCTCTACTTTTGTTCCATTTGCATCGAGGAAATTCTTTAATCATGAATAATGTTGTTAACTTTATCCTTAAATTCACCAAAAATAAATCATTAACTAGTGTGTACACAATTATGTATAAATAAACATTGTATTTAATAATACTTTATTTTTGTATCTTTATGGTTGACGTGAGTGTGTAGCTACTTCTACCAAAAAACAAAAAAGGTAAAGTGGGAGATTGCAAAGACAAAAGGAAGAATCCACCATCAACCCACCCCAACACAACTATATTGACAATGAAATTGATTTAGTGAAAAGGAACAAAGAAGCTAGAATCAGAAAATAAAAATCATTTTTTAACAGTGAAAAAATATTATAAAATTTATATAATTTAATAATAAATAAATAAACTAACAATTTTTGTTGTATCTTTTTCTCTGCATCCCAACCAAACAAAATGATTCAAAGAAATGTGATGATGAAAAGATGAGTTGTGGAATATTGGTCCACATGGATCGACTTCCGGTCCGGTAGGGTCCGGTTCACGACCGGTCGGAGAGGGCCCACAAAACATGGTCGGAGGTTAATGATAATGTTTTGGGAGTAATCATAAAATAACATGACAGTACATAAGAATAGAGAAGCAACCTATTGTAAAACTTAATCATAGCCAAGGGTTGACCTTTCTAAACATTGCTCTATTCTCACTTTTCTTGTCATTTCTTTTTCCCCACTTTTCACCCTTCACTCTTCACAATTTCTTCATATAACAACAGATTCAAACACCCAATTGGATTCAGTGTTTGAATGAAGAAACCTATGGAGTTCATTTTCCTTTTCAGAGATAAAGTTAAGGTAAAGAAAATGAAAGTTCTTCATCACTCTATCACCATTTACAAAGCAAAGTTTTTTGAAATTAACTACCAGTAGAGGTTATTTTTAAATTATTGGCTGTTATTTAAAGCCATTAGAAAATGACTGGTCAAAAATACACATATTTTGGAAAATGATTACCAGTGGTTAGTTTCAAAATAAGCCATTTTTACTGTAGTTTTAAATATTAAATTATATTAATTTGTAATTACTTTGATTATAAATCGGAAAAATAATTTAATAAATTTGTTGTGGTAGTATTGAGTTAGGTTACACCGAAAAATCAAACGATAGAGATTTCATCGATGTTGCAAAAAGCATAGTTGATATGTCAGTATTCCAACGGTGTGCTGTGAAATGAACAAATCAGATTGCACCAAAAAATGAACCATTTAGATTTCTCTGATTTTGTAAAAAGCAGTATTCATGATTATGAATCCTACAGAGGATTTGTAAAAATGAACGATGGAGATTTTATTGATTTGCTCAAACGGAGCAGTTCTGTAGGCACTTCTTGTATTTCGTGCCATACGAAATTAGGACCCAAATTGCATCATTCAAATAAAATTAGCGACCCAGATTGCAATAATTCAAAAATATTGTTTCTCTATAAATGCAAAGTGTTTTCTACAACAACAAAAATTTAAAACACTCTCTACCTCAAATCTATACGTTTGTTTGAAAACAAGCAAGGACAATTGTGGAAAACACAATACATTACACTGATATACCACGTCTGAAAAAATATATTAATTTACTATTTTAATTATTTAATAATACCTTCACTATAAATAGTATTGTTCGTGATTAAAACTTAATATTCTACACTGTTATCAAAAGGATTATTTCGATTCAATATTTCTTTTAATTGTTAACTAATAAAAGTGGTTTCTTTAACTACATAATTTTACACATTTACTAAAAGAATACGTAAAATCAAAACTCATTCACGTATACTTACAATTATTTACAAAAATATTTAAAATTATTAAAAAAGCATTCGACAAAACTAATATTTATTTGAATAGTAATTTTAAATTATTTCAATTGATTAATTTTTTTAAATTGTTAAGAAAAGTTATTAATTAAATATTTATGATTTAATCATTATGAATGGTAATTATTAATTAGTTAAGTTAATATTTTTATAGCTAACTTTTTTTTTATTAAAGAGATGAAAAAGAAAAAAAAATTGCAGTGAATCCGAGTTGTATCTCAACCAGAATTCACTGGCAACATTGGCAAAAATAAATTGGGAGAATGTGCTACTATGATTTCTGATGCATAATCATTTATTTAAACACAAAATATCGCGCTAAAGCTACAGAATGAAAGACAAGGTCATTTAAAATTTTTTGGCTCTGATGTTGGGGGATGTAATTTTAATTAAATGTTCCTCAGCATGTAGATTTTGTTGGTTGGTGTAAATTGTTAGATTCTGAACTGAATCTCAGCTAAACACCAGATAGGAAATTATTCAAGAGGAAGAGATTTGTGACCATCTTTAAAACTTATGGTGCTGAACAACCAATAGTTGGACCATCTAAAAAAGAAAAATGGAACCAATAGGGATGTAGTGTCATTGACAACAAATACAAAGAATTGCCATTCCAAATAAGAAGACACTTTTCTATTTCTACATCCTGTAGATAACAAAAACATCAGACCAAACAAAAGGAAATGGGTGATTAACGTATCACACTTTGACACTAGAGAACAATGATGATGATGTGATGATGGCAAATTGTTAGATTTATCAGCAATCATCAAATCAATATATGGAAAGACAAGCACCTCTGTCTGTGGATTTAGAAACACATGCAACTAAACATCTAAAAACCAAAGTAGAATTTTTTTCCCCCAATTTTGACCTGTGCAATGTAAAACTGAACCTAGTTGGACAACCTGCTCGAGGCCCCAGCTGAGTTCGACCCTTTTGACTCTCATTTGTCTGTCATCAACCACTCCTAAAATAACCCGTGAACTACATAGCTGGACACAATCAAGAATCAGTACAATTGTAGGCTTCCAAATTCCGACTCATCTTCCGAAAATTTTGCAAATTTGTGTTATGTATCCTTAGTCAACAAAAAGGTCTAGTCGTACATCCCATGCCTCAAATAATATAGGAGTGTGTGTGGTGGAATCAGAGTGTACATTTGCAGAATGTGAAGTGGTAACAATTCAAATCAGAGTTTATGTGGTAACCCTATTCTTTACCTCCTCCATAGTTCCATTAATTGCCAGAGAATTGAGTCCACATTCACGGTGAAAATATCCTCCAAACATCTCAGCAGTTCAACATTCCATGCAAATGCACAGAGAGACATTTAAAAGATAAATACTAACAACACCTCTAACACAATACTGGCTATTGTTAAAATTGAATGAAATTCATAATTATGGGAATCGCAACTATTAGTTAATGAATTCACCCGATTTAGTACTTTTTAACAATTTTTTTACCAATAATAAAGAATGTTAGAAATAGTAGTTAGAGGGTGTATTGATAACCCCTTTTAAAAGATGATGTAAGTCGAGGCTGAATCCTAGTAAAATTGTCACAGTATTAAAGGCAGCCAATCCACAAAGCATCATTCCTTACTGTCTGCAAGTTACCTAATCATGAACTTTTACAAAGAAAAGTGTTCTGCAAGCTAACTTCAATAATTTTCTATTCTCCCTTGAGAAATAAGCCACACATCCCGGTCAACTTCTACCATTTACTTCACAAATTGTAAGTTCCAATACATCCATTTCAAATACCCCATCGTTTAGTAAGATCTTTAAGAAATCTTTTATTAACAAACCTTTCGGCACTTATTTGGTACTTATTTTTAATGTATTCCTCAAGGCACACCCGATAGGAGAAGTCGATCCAGCTACCATCAGTTCTTACCACAAAAAGGCACCTTGGAAATATATATAGAGGATGTTGATCAACCTACAAGAAAATAAAGTCACACAGGCTGCTCTTATTGCCAACTTTGAGAAAGAATATAGCTAGTAAATAAATAAATAATAGCAGGCGAAGTTTACTAATTCCGGTACCAATCATGTTAATCTCCGTTTAATAGGAAATGCATTTGAAATACAGAAGCTTACAATTAAAATTAAATGCTTTTGAAACACACAAGTTGACAATTAAAATTAAATGCTTTTGAAACACACAAGCTGACAATTAAAATTAAATGCTTTTGAAACACACAAGCTTACAATTATTCAGGTTCTGTCAAATTACATCAAGACCTCAATCTTTTTAAAATTCTACACAAACCTTCCTTTTCTGTTTTAAAACCATACATTGTCACCCATTTTAACACTACACATGCACCCCTTTACGTTTTAAAATCGTTAATTACATCTCATGGTAAGCCTCAGTAAGGGAGACCATTGTAAGCATAATGTTAAGAAAATCTTAGAGGGTGTGAGATGGTGTCATTCAATTTACTCTAAAAAATCATCCGACTGGATTTCTTTCACGTATTAGCCTGTCAAATATCTATATTCGAAGTCAAGCAACGAAGGGGAAAATGACATCTATTTTCGGAGGTCCTATATTCCTTGGTAGTTGGGACTTGTGAGACAAACTTTTGAGTATTGTCAAAGCAAGGGTGTTTACGTTGTTCTCATGTCATCGTACCAATTAGCACAGATTTTATCTGATCAATAAATTGTATTAACAAACCAACAAAGGCATTGGAGATTAGACGTGTATAAATTTAGTTGAGCTAACTAAAGATTCATAAGCTTCCAGCGCAATACTTATGTGCACCTAATGTTATCAGCTGCATAATATTCTAGTGCATTTTTTCAGATTACAGATAACCTAGATGGTAATAGAAATAAGTGTTCCTTTAAAATGCATTACATAAAAAAAGGCAATGCGACTACTACTGTTGCAGGATGCAAGAGAGTGGGAATTGGTGAACCAATGCACTCAAATTCCTCTATATGAGTAGATGATGATCAATTTCTTAGTGTTAACATTTCAGCTTAATTACACACAAACTCCTCTACAATTACTTAAGTGTTTCATGTCTTCTTCCAGGTTTTATTTGCTACAGTCATCTACTTGATTAAATCAAGTATCCTGTCAGTTTGAGGCTGGTGTAACTGTCATTTATAACAAGGCAATCCTTTATGATGTGTAGATCTTTTCGTTTACTTTGGTTACAGAAAAATGAGGTGTCACAATGCCACATCCTCAAAAAGAGCATCAAGTTGATTACATCTGACAACACAATGAAACAAAGTTGATTACATTCCTCCTATCAACACAGATCAAAAACAAAATGAAACAACTAGCATTCCGCTTATTTGTAGTTTGAGGCCATGCGTCAAGGAGCAAGCAGGAGAACAGCCCTTTGACACAGGTTACCAAATTCTTCTACATTAAGAGACTGAACAGTCATGGATTTTACAGAAAATCTTGGTTGATTATATCAGATCAATCAAGACTACTAATTACTAATTATTTCTTGGATCGTCCTATCTGTTTTCATGGACAACACTGAACACATGTTAGAAACTTTGGAGCCAGAAAAAGCCAAAAAGTTGAACAAAATCAAACGAATGGCTTAATTATAATTTTAAAGCATTAAAGCAGCTCCATCTTTTCAAAAGATTAACTCACAAGCAATCAAAAAACTGAGTCTGACAGCAATGTAAGATAATGATTTTCATGGGAAATCAATGTAGAGAATAGGTTAATTGAAAGGTTTGGTTGTGTACTTGAGGGTATTTTCCTGTTTTGAAGTAGGGAATGTGCAAGGATATTTTCAAACCATGAGATGGGTTTTAAGAACTATCTATAAAAAACGGGTCATTTTGAAACATTACACCAATCTGGAGCTTTATGCCATATCACCGGGAAATCACCTATCAATGTGGTGATTTCCAATACCAGATGGCAATATTTCTTTTGAAAGCCCTTCAACTCGCTGCTCTCTAATACAGTTCCAGCCAAGCGAGGCATTTCCAGCTAAGATCTTCACTTCCACCTAAGATGTTCTGCAGGCATTTTCAGTTTTCATTTCCTGAGTTCTCAGTATTGCATGTCCTTTGAGCTGTCGCCTTGACTTTCATTTTGGTGTAGTACACATCGTCTTAGTTGCAAGACAGGTCTCTGCTCTGTTTCGTTGCTCATTTTTATTTTTTCTCTTCTTGTGTGTTTAGAGTTCTGAAGGCTTAACTTCTCATTGGTCACCACAAATCATGATACCATCCACTCAGCCACAGGCAACAGCTCCATAGAGCACTTCTGCTTCAGTATTTTGTGCAGTAGTAAAACTACCAGTGATAACCTCACATAATGGCATTGGAGAAACTGTAGATAGATGTCTACTTCGAATGAGTGGTTCAAGTCTACACGGGCAAATGAACGTAAGGGTATAAAAGGATAATTGACACTATACTTAAGTCTACCTTTTGAAATGGTGTTATTTACATCCTTAAGGCCATGGAGTCCTTGCGCATGTTCTTATGGTTGTTCATAATTAAAAGACCAAGAATACGCAACATATATGAAGCAATTGATAGGAACAAGGCAGCTATTCAAAATAGTTTCAACGAAAATAAAGTTAAGTACATAGACATTTTTTATATCATTGAGAATGTTAAATGACTAATTTTATAGTTTCATACTATGATTGTTAGAGTAACATCATTAATTCATTGAAATCTAGAACACATTACATGAACAAAAATACAGGCACTAAGAGAAGGAGGCTTGACACTCGAGCTACAAAAGTTGCAAGAATCAGCTATTATTAAATCAACCAAGCTCTCAAAAAAACCATTTTGATAGTTGAAATATAGTTGAGAGAAGCTGCTGAAGATAAGCTGGTTTTTCATGATGATACTTAGGGTGTTCCTTCCACGTCTTCAAACTCTAGGGTAAAGGAAGTGCGAAAGTTATAGATGAATAAAGAATTGAAGAGGAGAAGGAGAAATCTTCAAAGTTAGCAGCCGTGAAGTGACTATGAATAAAAAGATTTGAAAGATCTTGGAGATGAAGACTCTGCTAAAGAAAAACTTGCAACTCTGCGGTCACAAATAGTAGCCATGAAGAGTTCAAAAACATTGACATTCCGGTTGAGAACATTTTACTAAAACCCTTTTACAAGCAGTTAGCTGGTAAAAGTTAACGTAATTTAGGAGAAATTCAATCAGAAGTCACAAATTGATATAAACAAGCCTAGGTAAAGCAACTAAACGTAAGAACATATACATCAAATTAATCATTATCACGACAAAGATTAAGAACATATACATCAAATTAATCATGAAAATTATTCACTTCACTTACCATAATGGCGCCCAAACCACTCCCGATTTTATCTTCATAATCTGGATGATAAATAAGAACGTTCTCTGCTATGGCTCTTTCATCCTCCACACTCAATAGCTCCCCATTCTTGTACCTGCAAATACATAAACGACGTCGTTTCACAGTTCACACACGACATCCGAAACTCGTAATCTTAACAATAATGAATTGATTGAATCTCAAAATACCTTTGTGAGAAGAGAATATGTCTGGCTAGCTTAACGATCGGTTCAATGTCTCTCACAATCTTCTCTTCTTTCTCCCTCCATTCAGGATCATCCACCTCGACGTCGGAGCCGCGGGGGTGGGTCCCGCCTGATGCGTTCTCGGTAGCTTCTTCCGGTGATAAGGTGGTACTGCACCACAGACGGCGGCCCTGAGGCGGCGCCACCGTGAGGCCTTGGAAGCTACGGAGCCGAAGTCGGTGAAGCAGAAAATGCCCAGCGGCCATTACTGTTGGTCTCAGCGAGCTCAAATTTGTTCCCTAGTTTTGGATTTTGGAAAACCTTGCAAACAAGCTCCTCGAACCCAATAACAAATACTGTGATAATATTATGTTATAAAAATCAATTATTATTTTTTTACATTGTACACGTATTTCTTTTATAAAAATAATTTTGTTTATTTTGAATAAGCCGATTATAAGTGGAACATTTTTCTTCCACGATATTTAAGATAGTTATGTGTGGAATAAACTTTGAACTTCAAATCATTAATTAAGATATAATAATTTTTTTATAATATTGGGTCATTTGAACTTCAGATTGTTGATTAAGCCAAAATAAGTTCCTACTAATCATCTTGGCCCAAATAATTCATACTAGAAAGAATCCCAAATACGTTGGGCACAACATTTATATCCAAATTCTCAAATCAGAGATGTCTAACTATACAAAAGTCAATCATCAACTCATTTATTAAAAACTAAGATTCCTAAAGCACAAAATTTCTCAAAATTACTCATGTAATCGAACTTGTTTATTTATGCAAAATTAAAAACCAGCTCTCAATACATTTCCCAAATATAAATATTTAAATTTTTATCCTCTGAGTTTAATTGTGTATTAAATTCTTTTAAATAATGTTGAAATTACGCATCTGATTAATGTGAATAAAAATGAAGTTTATATTTGATAGACATCTTATTAAGTAGTTTTCTTAAAAAAATTGTGTCCAATGAAAAATGTTAAATATAATTTTAAGTTTGAGAGATGCATTTGTAAATATCTTCTTATAACATGTAATATAAAAATATTAAGGAGAGAATAGTCTTATTTCTGATTCAATTGAAAATATTATAATATACCCAAATTTCATTCAACTTGATTGAATTTCATTAAGCAGACTAACATATAAAGATACAAGTGAGTATTATTTAGATTTTATTGTCACTCCTTAATAAATCAACTTGAGTATTATTTAGAAACATAATCATTATTGGCTAAAAATCAAAGTATTATTTGAAATGCAACCAAACCTAAATAAATTAGTGAGTAATCAAAGTATTATTTGAAATGTAATCAATCATAAATAAATTAGTGAGTATTGTTTAGAAAACAACCAATGAGTATTGTTTTGAAATGCAATCACTCGTAATTAAACCTAAGATTATTTGGATCTAACCACACTTGACTAAAACACAAAAGTTTATAAAAAAAAAAAGTGGTTTAAAATATCATAAAATTGCTCACTAGAAAAAGAGATAATGTCTTAAGACAGATACAAAAATTATACATTTTTCTAAATAGTTTTTAAAAACAAACATTGTTTTTCTCACAAAAATAAAGACTATGAATGCTTAAAATGACAAGATTGTTCTTGTTGTAAGAAATTTGTCAACTTTCCTTCTTCACAAGTATATTCTTTATAAAAAAAAGAACAGTTGAGAAGACAACAGTGGTTACAAATTTTGTAGAACTCCTATGAGACAAATTGAGAATTTTTTTTTTTACTGCTTCTTGTTAGGTTTGATCACACTTAAATCTTAGAGACTCATTAAATACTCTTGACTTTAACATTAAATCTATGTGACATCTATAAGGTTCCTAATGAGGTAGTTGCTTTTCTCATTTGAGCAAAACATAGGGTCTGACATAGCTGACTAACTTCACAACACTAATATCCTACCTTTTCTAGAAAGTTATTAACAAAACATTGTGAAATCCTCTTAAAGGAACAAAGAAGCAATCATGCTCAAAGAAGCAATCATGCTCTATATGCTTAAGTATTTATAAGTTTAATATATATAAAAAAAAATGTCCAAGATTTAGATATATCAAACGAAATATATATTGTTTCTTCAAAACAAAAACTTATTAAACTAAGTATTAAGTCTGTGATTATTTAGTTACACAACTTACATTTGTCAACTAAAATCGAACATTTTCATTTGACGAGATGTAATGCTAACAAAATTATGTTTTATTTTTTGTTGTTTGGACACGAAATCAAATTCAAATAGAATATATATTAAACTTTGATTTAACATCTAATCTTATACTAACTTTCCTTCTAATATTTTTGTTTTCTAAAGAATCATTCTAAAGTATTAAATAAATTAAAAATATTATGTTTTATTCTTAGAAAGTCCTGTTCACAGTCCAATTACATAACTACGAAATATCTTAATACGAACACATGCTTATTTACTTAACTTAAATCTTACACTGCGATCATACAAACTTATATATACAAATAAAATAAGATTGAGATCTGAAAAGAAAAAACTTACTCAAAAACAAAATTTAAAATGGGATCTAGTTATCTTATACTCTCTCGCATTCTAACTATATATGATATTATAGATAAAATATGAGAATCGAGTTCACAAATATATAAAAGAATATTATATTTTATATTCTAGAAAAATAAAATATTTTAAATAAATAAAAATATATATTGAATATAATTTTAAACTAATAAAATATTTGTTTCTTTAAAAAAATTATTTGGATTGTAAAACAAATGCTTACTTTAACTTTATTTTTAAGTTTAATTGAGCTTTTAAAAAGTTTTAACTTTTTTAAAAAAAATTAAAATTGTGAAAAATAAGTCAAATATAAGAATAAAAGGTTGAATTGTATTTTAAAAACTTTTTACAGCTTTTTATAAATATCTTCTTAAGTTAGCAAAGATGTAATAACATACAATTTTAATAAAAGAAGGAAAGAAGAAAATAATCAGAGATTTTTATACATGTTTGTCTGATAAAACATACTACGCTGAATTTTTAATTAATAGATTAAGTTTTATTATGCAAACTAATATTTTACAATATGAGTATTCTTTTGGCTCTTAGCTATTCTGGACTAACTCTCTGTCAAGTATTGTTTCAAAATATAGTCACTCTTAACTAATTCTTCAAGTATTATTTAAACAGTTAACTATTTTTTGCTAAAAACCCTAAGTATTATTTTGGAGCGTAGCCACTTACCTAACCTACTAAGTATCTTTAAACAAAGAGTCGTTGATAGCCAAGACAAAAGATTGTCTAAAATGTTATAAAAAAAAAGATCTTCTAGTTTAATAATAAATACAATAGTATTATTTACAAAGCTTTTAACACATAAAAAATTTTTGACAGAGTTTTGGCACTTTGCAAACTATAGATCAAATTCTTGTTCTTATTTTCAAAGGATAATTTTATATAGACATTGAAGAAAATATTGGTTCCAAATCTTTTTCTTATAGTTAACAAACTTCAACTCATAAAAACATCTTCCTTATATATGAGAACCTTGAATGTAGAGAATGCATTAAATGTATTTAATGTATTAAATGTTATTATCCTCTTGAAAAAACACCTTGATAACCCATAGAACTTATCAGGTTTTAGTTAAAGAGTATTTACTCAAAATTGTATAAAGTGTTGATCCCTACAAGACAAATAATCTTTTCCAAAAATTGATAAAGCAAGATATAGAGTTAATTGATTAGACATGTATTTTCATAAATATTCTTGAGAGATAAATAAAATAAACATTATCTGCAATACAGAAGAATGAATATAAAATATACATGTAAAATACAACATTAGTTTAAGACTAGTGTGTATCATTTATTATAATATGTAAAAGAAAAAAAACTATACATTATTATATTTTCTAACAAATATTTAGTCTTACATAATTTATTATGAACAGATAATTTTCATCTTATAGACAAGTTTAATAATATTTTATACTTATTGTTTTGACAACATTTAATCAAAAGACTAATTATTAAATTTTTCTCTAACAAAAATGAAATTACATGTCCCTTAATTAACAACCCACTTAATGGTCTTGGGATCTATTTAAGTTTTGATTTGAAAGAGTGGGAATATAACAATATGTTAATGATTCTATTTACATGAAGGTTACATGCATGTTTATGCTATATTTTAATTATCTTAATTGATCAAGTTGAAATTTTTTAGTGTAAATTGATTTAATTAATATCCTAATTTAATAAACCTTGATAACTTATAATCGACCAGTTAAAATATTCATTTGGTTAGGTTACCATTCAAATCATGTTTAGTTGTGTATTTGTGCCTTTCCACATAATTGCTTATATTTTATGTCTATTCATAGTTTCAAAGATGAAAATTTGCAAGTTCGAGACTAAAGATATCTAATGTACCAACCTCCTAATTTTTTCATATTCATCAATTAAATCATTCCAAGTTGAAACAAGCGAAAAGTCGTGAATATTGAAGAATCCTTTTTTTTTTTTCAAAAGTCGATTCATGTTCATTAATATATTATAACTCACTTAAAGAGTTTGTGTTAAATTAAATGATAGTTACAATACTCCGAGTTTGTCAATATTTCTTAATTTTCAGTTCTTGGCATTGTATATAAATTATACTATTTTCCCTCTTCAATTCACTTTGTGTACTATCCGTCCAACAGTGACCACCTACGCGCATTAGGGCAATACCACATCGCCCTAGTCGTCCCAAAGAAGCCGCCTATATGCCTTGAGGCGGTATCCTCTCGCCCTAACAAAGTACTGCGATACTCCAGAATGAGGTACACAACCAGGAACGACCACTCACCGCCTCGAATCAAGAACTAGGAAGTTGCAACGTGCAAGAAACCTCTGTCACAGCAGTCTGCAAAAGCTGACATAACGTAAATAAGAAGTCAAAGGTAAACACTATAAATACGCAGGTAAGTCAGCCAAAA
>Ga0099825_1001340_pt1 | contig 31098 bp, 9 predicted proteins | sample SiratroredBW_FD_76838 | JGI IMG/M metagenome (GOLD analysis project Ga0099825, IMG submission 76838) | Root nodule microbial communities of legume samples collected from California, USA - Siratro red BW | ecosystem: Host-associated > Plants > Roots > Nodule | place: USA: California | collected...
AAAATTAAAAAAAAAAAAAAAAAAAGACTTTAACACAAATATCTAATAGACATTTAAGACTATTAATGTAAAGTATATTTAAATGTAACCGCTATCTGATTTTTATCATGCGATATTAATTATCGCATTTATTAAATAAAAGAAACAAGAATAAGAATAGAATATTATATTTAGTAATTATAACATATTTATTGAATGTAATAAGTAGAAAAAAATGATTCACTTTCGTCTGAATATATATATTACGAAAATTATACTACAAAAATAAAAAATAATAATGCAAAATTTATCACGCACATATACATTTGAAAACCATATATTATCATTTAAAAATAATATTATAAAAACATGTTAAATACAGATATTCAAATGCAATACAATCTAATATATCAATGATGAATATGAGTAGTAATTTATTTCGTAATTTTTATGTTTGAGTAATTTTTTTATAAATACATTTATAAAATATATAATTAATTTAGTAATATTAATAATTATTCAAATATATAGTAACAAATTAACTATTGTATAACTTTTAATCTAAATCTCTATAAACAATCTCATGTTTTATTTATATTTATTAGTGATGAAAGTGTAATTAATTTTGTTTGTTTTAGGAAATAAATAAATAAAAAGATAATATATTATGAGCTATGTAGGGATAAAAAGGCTCATGTGACTCGAGTATTAAAATATGTGGTATTGCATTTAACAGTAGTGTAGGGAATGAAATTTGCTATTGTATAACTTTTAATTTAAATCTCTATACGACGATATGTAACAATCTCATATTTTATTTATATTTATTAGTGATAAAAGTTTAATTAATTTTGTTTGTTTTCTAAAAATGAAATAAATAGTGATTTTTTTTTATTGTAGGAATGACATTTGCTAGTCCTCGTAGGTGTTTTTTAACAATATCTTGAAATATGGAAAAAAAATATCTATTTTAATGTAATTGAATCTAACTTTGCTTTAACTTTGTACAAAGTATTGACATTTATAAGCTAATATGAAGATAAGAGTTAATTATGCTATGACAAAGAATCAATAAATGATGATGGATATTGTGGTTGGAAAGTATTTTATCTTTAAAAAGTATCAAAAGCAATCACAAAAGTAATAAAGTGAGGAATCTTGATCCACTCTTTTACTAATGTAAGAAAACTTACTAAAGTTGTATATATAACTCAATGGGAAAATTGGAATTTGTCTAATTATACCTACTTTGAAATTATATAGTCCATACTTGTTCGATTACAAAGTAATTAATATTGAAATATTTATATAACTATGTAAATTAAAAATTACCTTACATAATATTTATTAAATAAAATACCTTATTAAGTTTATTATACTATTAAGTATTATATTTATAAAATAATTTTTTCACCATAATGTTAAATATTATATTCGTCAAACATAATACATAAATAATGTATATAATTATTATATCCTAATTTATATCTTTGAACATGATTATAAATGAATTAATTTTAGTTTTAATTAATATATTTAAAATAATTATTTTAATTACTATTTCATAAAGTTAAAATTAAATTGACTAAAATATTGATTTAACTTTTTTTAATATTGTTAATGTGTTTATATAAATAACCATAATTTTCTTCAAATTAATTGTTTCACTTGTTGCATATTTTAATTTAACATACAATAACAATAACCTTCAATAAAATAATGTAGTAACCAAAATAAATGGAATACAAATTTATTAAACACATAACATTTGATTTGATTCTGTGCATTTAAAAATTATAGATCAAAAGTAGCCAATACAAATTCAATGTGAGAGACAGAGAATCCCTTAGAAATCACAATATTGTTAATACCAATAATCAATTTTCTTAACTTCATAATTAACATAAATAATGCCAAACTTAAACTTGATGAAAAGAAAAAACTAATAAATTAAGTCTATTTTGACTTTTCTTTTACACAACATCTATATTGACTAGCGCAGTCAATAATATATAGCATCATCAAAAATTATAAATAAAAGAGATATGTGCAATTCTTATTATAACAAGAATCGTGATTTATTTATCTTCTGTTCAGTGATTTTTTCTCTGCACATGATTTAAGATCAGTTTGTAAAGTAAACTGAGTCAACGTAAAATTTATTTTGTAATTCTTGATGTGAAGAATAATGTCTGCACACTAAAAAACTAAGTTGAAAGGTGTATTTAATTTATTTTATGATCAAAGAAAATAATTTGGTGTTAAAATCTGCAGTGTATTATTATAGTCTCTGTTTTCTGTGAGAAGACACTGTGTTATACTTTACACCTTATAAGAACAAGCGTAGCAGACTTTGTTGTTTGGTCAGAGTCAGAGAGAGATAAGAGAAGACCGGTTTTGCGCGCGTTTGGTTGATGCAGTTTCTCTCGTTATATCTCCAAACATCACTTCCATTCCATTTCTTAACAACCTTTTCTTCCTCTGCTCCTTCTACTTCGCTTTTTCCTAAGTTTCTCAGCAGCCACCATAATAATAACAATAATAACCTATTCATACAACAAAGTTGACTTGTACTTTAGTTGTCGTTGTTCCCTCTTTTCTGCCTCTGCCACCTTATTCTGATCAAACTGCTTCACCCCTTTTGCGCCGTCGTTACTCTAACTCTGCCAACTCTTCTTTTCTTCACCCGTTAGAGGTTAGAGTCTCACTGCACGTTCAATCTTGGAGAGAGATTTTTGGTTTGATTAACTTTGTTTCTCACGTTACAAGTTCTATCTCTGTTTTTTTTTAATGATGATTGGATGCATGTTTCTTGTGTTTATGTTACATGTTTAAACTGTTATATGGATATGAGTTTCGGTTTTGTTTGAATTGATTGAATTGGACGAACCAAACTTCAGGTTGCAGTCTGATATGTTATTGTTTTGATTGTTTTTTCACCTTTTTATTTGTTCATGATTTCATGTTTTTTCCTTTGTTATGTGTCCTAGTGGTGTTTGTATATATGAATTTGGGGATGATTATAATTTATCAATTTAATCCTTTCTGCTTAAAAGTTAATTTAGATTTCAAGAGGGGTTTCAGTTTTTTAATCTCCGTTTCTTAATGTGCAACACAGGTTTGGGAAAGCTATTTGTTGTTGATATTGATCCACGCGGACTTCTTCATTCAGTGGAAGAGTGAAGAACGAACAAGGTTAGAGAACCTATTCTGCTGTGGTTGGTTATTAAGGAAAGTAGAAAAGAATCCAAACTCTTATGTGAATTTGAGGTTGAGATTCGTGTTCATCAATTATGCTCTTTCTGTGATGTAAACGTCTTTTTCTTTATATTTTTAATCAAGGTTCCGCGAGACAGGGCATGGTGGGAGAGATTGATTAACACTAGAGTGGATTCAAAAACTAGAGAACAAGATTAGGCTGATAAGCAGAATGGGAAAGGACGTGATTTCTTCCGACCAGACCGCTATTCAAATTCAGGACAATAATCCAGGATGCATGTGGGGCATGCTTAAAATTCTTGATTACCATCGTTGGCGCGTAAAAAAGGTGTTTCCTCACAAAAGGAGAAGACATGCCACATGTAAGCTATTTGACAGCAAATATTGTTTCTCTCACTCATGATTGCTTGAATTTTGGTTATTTTTCTATTTGTAAATGAAACTTTGCATTTGGCTTAATATATAATATGGAACCCACTGTGGTTGTATATTTGCTTTAAAAGGAATCATCAAAACGTGTACAAAATACAGAATAAGGGTATGTTACACATTCTCTTATGTGTCACTCAACTCTCTCAAAAGTCCGGGTTAAAGTTATAGTGGCAAAATAAAGTGAAATAACCTTAAGAACTAAGTGGGAAAGTGTAAAAGGGATAAACTCATTAAGTATAATTTATCCAAAACAATAGTAAAAGGGGATAATTTAGTCCATGTAATCAGAGTGGATACATAAAGTGAAGCCGAAACAGAATCTAATTTACTACTTAAATTGGGACACAAGGGACCTTCTGTGTTCATCTGCTACTATATCATTGGGAATATATCATTCATCCCGTCTTATTGTTATGATATGATTAACCGAAGAAAAGAATAGTTGAGTTCGAGCAGATATAAAAACTAACTTTGTTTAAGGCAAAGCTCAAGAAATCCTGACTTTGAAGATAACCTGACATTTTTCTCTCTTGAATCATCCTGACCACATTTTGCTTCTGTCAATGACTTTACATACTTAACAAGCTCTTTAACTTTACTGCAGATAAGAGAAAATCCATTTTGTATAACCAACTTGAAGACCAACAAGATGAAGTTGCAGAAGCAGAACCCCTCCTGGTAAGTTGAAAACTTCATGCTCTTAGTTTAAGGAGGTGGCCACAAACAATTATAGATTGGTGTCCTATTTAACATGGATATATTTGTATATAATATTGTAATTATGTCTTGAATAAATATCAGGTCAGAGAACATAGCGAAAAACTGCATGCTGCAGGCAAAAGTTCTCCCAAATATCACCAAAAGGAAACACGAACTGGGAAAAAGTTTGACAGAGAAAACCCCAAAGGCAACTCGAGGAAAGACCAGGGCAGTAGTGAGTATGCGCTTCATCTGGAAAAGGATGGCAAGACAACAGAAGGATTTATTAGTGAGAAACATTCTGATGTTTTTGAGTTTCTTAGGGTGGAGAAGGATTTATTACTTAAATTTCTACGTGACATGGACTTTAGTGGGAAAAAACTCCATCAACCTTCCCAAACCACAGCAAGATTGACAAAATGTGGGTCATTTCCTTTAGCCTCAACTTCACAGATGAGGAACATTAGTTCTAGGTCCTTAAAACACAAGCAAAACGAAATTTATCCAAAGGGAGAAAAGCTTTTTGCTGGTACACAAGAATCAAATATGTCGGTGTCCAGTTATGTGAAAGATACTTCTCATGAGAAGCCACGAACTTTAGTGAGTGATCTTGACGAGGATAGTGCCATGAAACCAAAAGCAATCATTTCTTCAAGGTCTTCTCAGGAATCAAATCACAGAGGGTGGAATCAGTTGGTTCTTCATCAATTCAAAGCTATAAAACAGAAGATAAAACATGCTCTTGTGGAATTCAGAAAAAGTAGTTACCAAGCTTCTGCTGAAGCTATCCACCACAGAGCTTCTTCAACTGAATATAGCATCATCAATAATGACGAAGAGATCTCACAAACGTTAGAAGATGGCGTGGTTCACGAATACAAAAGGAGCAAAAGCTCAAATGAAACTAAAGCTTCTGATTATGATTCCAACAAACATGATGCCCGGCTCATGCGGAGAACATCTTCTCTGAATGAATCATTGGATAGATATACTCAGTTGTTTGAGAAAACCTTCAGCAAAGAAGCTAAGTGGCAAAGCTCAAAGTCTAAAAGCTTAAAATTGGCACACGAGGATAGGACCAACAAGAGTGCTCATGTTCCCAAGTTTTCAAGAAGCAATTTTTCTATGCCTAATCTCGAGACTTTAGGCTTCATTGTACAAGAGGCACTTTTTGATACAAATGATATAGGGACCGAGGAAACTCATGATCGTGTTCAAAGAAAATCAGTGAGTCTTCCTTTAAAGATGGAAAAATCACTTGACAATTTTAAAGAGGCTGAAACTGTGGAAACAGATAAGATTTTGGAGAAAATTGAAGTTACCTGTGACCAAAAGGAGGACATGGATGAGCCTGCAGTGGAGGATGGATATTTTACCCAAGAAAAAGAGGAAATGAGTAATATGACTGTCTATCTTAGCAAGGAGGTGACGCCAACTCTTGAAACTATCTGTGAGGACAACATAACCAGCCATGCAGAAGGTACCAAACTTATGTTAATACACATTAGACTAATTACTTCTTTGAGATGTCATGATATCATGAAATTATTTTTCATTCAAAGTAAAACAAAAATATCTTAATGTTTGTGATATGAACTACAACAGAGGTAATTGACTAATTGCTGACTGTTTTGGCCATGATCGTTTCAGGCACAGAATTGATTTCCCGAGTCTCTACATTGGACGAATTGGAAACTGATTTATCAGATAAAGGAAGTGTATTACCAGACTCTTCATCCAACAGAAATGCTAGTGTAATGACAGCTGAAGATACAGATTACCCTTCCAATTTCAAATATGTGAAAAAAGTTCTTGAATTTTCGGGATTCTTGGGAAATGAGCACACTCAGATGCGATACACAATAGACCAGCCACTAAAGCCCTCCTTGTTCAAAGATTTGGATGCGAGTTTGAGCCATGAAATTGAAGCCTCTGAAGAAGAGACAACCGACCCTTATGATCACCAACTCATTTTCAACTTAGTGAACGAGGTGCTGCTGGAAATTTATGGAAGGTCACCAACTTACTTTCCGAGACCATTCTCCTTCAACCCCCGCCTCCATCCAATGCCTAAAGGGCACTATCTTCTGAATGAAGTGTGGAGCAGTGTTAATTCATACCTGAGCTTGAGACCTGAGCTAGATCAGACATTAGATGATGTTGTGGGTCGTGATTTGGCAAAAGGAAGAGGGTGGATGATCCTTCAAGAGGAAGAGGAGTATGTAGCACTTGAACTAGAAGAGATGATAATGGATGATTTGTTAGATGAATTTATCTTCTCATGAAGCTTGCTTAGTTACTCCATGGTTTTGTTCAGGAAATTCTCCTAGCTGCTCCAGAAGTTTCATAGGATTAGAAACAAGTTTGGATTGTATTGATTGTAGAAGAGGAAGATGAAGATGACAAAAGGGACAGCCGCAAGCAACACACTAGCAATAATAGGCCGTGGAATATAGGTTCCTGTGCTTTTCAGCTCCATGTCGATTTTTTCATGCGAATAAGATTCATATGTATAGTAACTTATAAATAAGATTGTCTGGTATATGTCATGTAAAGTTCCTCGTGGATTTTGGTGAATGTCGTGATTGATTTTCATGTAAATAACATACTGAGTGACGTGTTTTTGCTTACACCTTAGAGATTTCATTTCCTTGCACTGGATACTGTAGAAAAACTACTTGATCACAATTCAATTTCTAGAGACCAACACTGCGTATTTAATGTTAACTTTAAGAAAGATAAAATAAAATAAAATAAAAATTAATTCAAATTTAAACTTCTTTAAAATATGAAAATGAAAAATAAAATAAAATGTTTTTAAGGACGTAATGATTATTCCCCTTAAATAACTCGTACGTTAACTAATTATGCATATAGAAACAATAAGCAGTTTCACATAAAATAAAATTAAATTATACTTAATTTTATAAATAATTCCTATCTTATCATCAAATACTATTTGAGAATATGTTTTTAAACTTTATAAAAATACTAAATATAATAAAAAGATTATTGTGAGTAAACTGTCCATTCTATCATTATTCTCACCTCAACCAAAGGAAATAATATTTAAGTTTATATATTACTTTATGTGAGAATATAATTAATTATGTTTTCGTCTTCTAATAGATGTTTTGTCTTTAATAAAATATTAACTTGTAATATTTTTTTAATTTATAAATAAATAACTCTTTTTAAAGTTTTGAGTTCTTCTGTTGTTTTTCACTATGCCCGTGCCCTTCACGTAATTTACAAGTTCGAACGAGTAGTAGCACCAAACTGGTGCACCTTTGTGTGATTGTTTGGGGTTAGGATGATAAGCACAAGCATGCGAAGTGTGACGGGTTTCTTCGCACGAAAGTGGTTGGTTCAGTTAATACGTCGAACACCTTGTGGCTCTGTCAGTTTGAAACTGTTCTGTGCTCAAGCGACTCAAAACCAGGATTCCCTGTCTCGGAGGATCGAGAGACTCCCCAAAGGAGAATCCGTTGGCTCTGCTTTCCGCAGTTGGATGAGAGATGGCTTCCCCGTTCACGGCGGTGACGTCTTTCACTCCATTAACCGTCTCAGGAAGCTCAACATGAACAAACGTGCCCTTCAGGTCAGTTATATATGTAGTAATAGTTTGGTCCCTGAATAGCGAATGTGGCTATTTATGCTAATGCAATCTTTGATTTTTTTTTTTATTTATTTTAATGTTGTAGAATGGAAGTAGAGTAGAGATAATGAAGGTTTTACCGTTTTGTGTTGTTTGATAGGTGATGGAATGGGTGGTTAGGGAGAGACCCTACAGGCCTAGGGAACTGGATTACTCTTATCTTGTGGAGTTTACAATTAAGCTTCATGGGATTTCACATGGTGAGAAGCTATTCTCCCGAATTCCGGTTGAGTTCCAGAATGAGTTGCTCTACAACAATCTAGTGATTGCATGCTTGGATAAGGGTGTTATAAGGCTTTCACTTGAGTACATGAAGAAAATGAGGGAATTGAGGTTTCCCATTTCGCACTTGGTTTTCAACCGTCTCATAATTCTTCATTCCTCGCCAGGCCGCAAGAAGATGATACCCAAGTTGCTCACCCAAATGAAGGCTGATAAAGTTACCCCACATGTGTCCACCTACAATATTTTGATGAAAATAGAGGCCAGTGAACATAATCTTGAGAGTTTGTTGAAGGTCTTCTCTCGTATGAAAGAAGCACAGGTTGAACCAAATGAAATATCTTATTGCATTCTGGCTATTGCTCATGCAGTGGCCAGGTTATATGCTGCTACTGAAGCGTATGTGGAAGCTGTGGAGAAGTCTATTACAGGGAATAACTGGTCAACATTGGATGTCCTACTTATGTTGTATGGGCATCTGGGGAACCAAAAGGAGCTGGAAAGAATTTGGACCATCATTCAAGAACTCCCCTCCGTTAGATCTAAAAGTTACATGATGGCCATTGAAGCCTTTGGTAGAATTAGTCAGCTAAACCGAGCTGAAGAAATTTGGTTAGAAATGAAATCAACCAAAGGATTGAAATCTGTAGAGCAATTCAATTCAATGATGTCTGTATACTGCAAGCATGGATTTGTCGACAAAGCGGCTCAACTTTACAAAAATATGAAGGCAAGTGGGTATAAACCAAATGCCATAACTTATCGGCAGCTTGCTCTGGGCTGCTTGAGATCTGGTATGGCAGAGCAAGCTTTAAAGACCTTGGACTTGGGTTTGCGTTTGACAATTAGTAAGAGGGTTAGAAATTCAACCCCGTGGTTGGAGACCACTCTTTCAATTGTCGAGATTTTTGCTGAAAAGGGTGATGTGGGAAATGTCGAGAGACTGTTTGAAGAATTTCATAAAGCAAAGTATTGTAGATATACTTTTGTATATAATACCTTGATTAAGGCTTATGTAAAAGCTAAGATTTATGATCCAAATCTTTTGAAAAGAATGATTCTTGGAGGAGCTAGACCAGATGCTGAAACCTACAGTCTTTTAAAAATTGCTGAACAGTTTCGTACTTGATTTTGGATGACAATTTTCAACAAGTTATCTGTATGTTGTTGTCTTTCTATCTACTAAATATCTATCAATTGCGGGACAAAGAGTCAATAAAGGCAATACATATTAAGGACATATTTCTCATGAAAGCTCTTTGTTTGCCTGTTACAACTGATAATGTAAAGATGCTGAGAGTATAATCTGTAGATTTGATAAACAGTGAGATCGAATAGGCTCATTTATTATCCAAATCTATTAATCATACAATGGAGCATATTGCCTAGTCTTTGTCTTACTGCTTATGTTTCCATCATTTTACACCTTTGATCTATTTGACATCTAACGATTTCTCCTTTTGTCTATTTTCTTAAATGTTTACCTATTTTGAGTTAACACTCCAAAATCTCCATAGCTGTTGGCCTCTGCTTATGGTGTTGCAGGTGAATCCTGAACTCTGGTCACTCGTGCTCGAATTCCTTTATTACCTATTTCTGCTGAATGGTCCTTGCCTCCATCCTCTACTGTCCATGATAAAGACCCTCTCAAGCCAGCACCTCCTCAACCAACCAGAACCTTCATCACAAGCCTTTCCGTTTACTTATTGATTGTTAATAGTGGGTTTCAAGAATAGAAAACTACAGTTGGGGTGAATTTATCACGGCTGTGGATGTTTTATTGGAGATAACATGATAATTTATTTGGCATTGATCCATAAAAAGAAAAAAACAAGGTAATAATTACATAACATTGTGCTTTCATCTGAATTAATTTAATTTTCGAAGTAGTTTGCCAAGTTATGTTTGATAGCTCCTAGGCCATGGGTCAAGGTGTGGACAAGGGGCAGCACATTACAGAACTTCTTAGCTTAATCTTACCGGCTCTATATCTCCTCGATATGGTGGGATGCTTTTATTTATAGTAATGATATGTGCGTAATTAATCAACTAACTGCATGAGTAAATCTCAACCCTTGATAACTTCCAATTACTGTGTACTGTTGATGACTGTGATAACCTATTTGATGCTTAGCATGAAGTACTTTCATGAGTTTCATCAGAATTCTTTTGCCATTTTAGCATTTTGGCTTAGGTAGGTCATATATTTTGGTTGAAATAACCTCTTTCTTTCATTCAAATACTTAGAAAAAATTTCTCTCTCAATTCTCTTATTTCCTTTTTCCTCCTTTCCATGTGATCATTTTCATTTTAACTCACATTTAAAAGTGATAGGTTGACTATCTTATATATATATATCCTCTAAACCTTCAACTATAGTCAAATCATTAGTATACACATTGTGCGGGTGTATCCTTAGTTATAAAATATTTCCCAGCGAAATACAGTGCATATGGCCTTCTGCATTTTATATTTGTGACTTATGGCTTATGCCTTTAGGTTTGAGAAGTTGCCAGTAAGATGGATATGAATTCAAGGTGCCAACCTTCCACAAAAATTTGCTTGTGAGAATTCTGTGTGTTATGAAGCTTCCTAAGCCTGGTAGGTATCTGGCATCTGCATCTCCATTTCTTGGCCTTGTAGCCTGGTAGGGATATACTTATCTATCTGAGAAGGTCATAAATTAGTTTTAGCTTTTCTGCTATGTCAAAGTTCTTATTCAAAAAATGTGCCATATATATTCATGTTATAAAGTTGTGATATCCAATTAAGAAAATTATACTCTCTGTATTCCAAAATAAATAGTCTTTTAAGGTTTTGACAGGCTGATTAGAAATACTCAATTAATACAAATTTAGTAAAAAAAATACTCTCAATTTTTCAACTACGCTTGTGTCTTTTTTTTCAATATTGATTACTCTTAATTATATTTAGGGATATTGTTGTGAAAAATAACTGGATAAAGTTTTTAAAAAATACTATAATTCTAGAACAAAAACAAAAGGCTAAAAAAGGACTATTATTTTGCGATGAAGAGAGCATTGAATAGGTGAGCTTAAGGAAAGTGGTTGAATAACTTAACTATACAGTTAACCCACAATTTTTGGGTCAGTTGTAGGGACATTTTGATCATGTTGAATTTAAAAAGAAAGGCTTGTTACGATTTTAGGTCCATGATTATAAATAAGTCCTGTTTTTGCATAATTAATATCATATAAATCTGCACAATGAATTAATGGAATGAAAATAGAAGCTACAGAATTGTCCACCATCTTTGTCAAAGGGACTGCTTATAGAATAAGTTAAGTGCCTTGGATTTTGTTGTGCCCATTTAGCTGTTCCTGCGACTTGATATCAAAGCTGAATTCCAAGTGCCCTAGGTTCTATGCAATGCTTCAACTGTGTGACAAAACATTTCCATAATTGGAGTTCTTTCTTAATTCCTGAAAAAGAACTAAAATGTTGGGAAATAACTGCAAATGAAAGTGAGAAAAATAAAGTCGCAGATTTCATTTATCCATTTGCTTCTTTTTTTTCAGGCATTGACCTTTTCCCCGTTTTTGTTATTTATTTTTCTGAGAAGTTACTTCTCTTTTGTCATTTAACATCAGTTTATGTATTTCAGTTTTGTAGTTTATCAATTTGATTCAGCAAACGGAAGCAGACATGAGAATAATCCCTGATCTGCAAAGGAGGGAAATATGTTGATATAAAACAAAATATTCATAAGCTATAGAGGATTGGCAATGCAGTAAACGCCTGCAAGTACTGGAGCAGCAATTGCAATGAGATGCAGATACCAACGCGAACATCGGGTCTTTTCTGATGCGTTGAAACCCCAGTTAACATCAGGCCACAACAAAAATTCATGAAGGCTGGCAGGTGCCATTCTTGAGATATCCATTGGTTTCAACCTGCAAAGATGTACAAGATGGTGGAACTGCTTTGGATGCTGGTATAGAGCATTACTTGATTGTCGAGCTCAAACCATGAGTTCCTCTGTGCCTGATAGTTAAGTATTTCTCTTAACATTCCAATCATGTCAATATTGTTTGTTCCTAAGAGCAACACAAAGTACCCACAAAAAGGGTCATGTTCAAAGGATGTAATTAGCTAGGACTAGTTGGATAAAGTGTTTAATAAAAAAAAAATGAAGTATAGAAAATTATAACAGCAAACATAAACAATAATATTATCCATGAAAATAAAAAAACACAAATAATACTTTTAATAATTAACATGAATAATAAATATAGACTTTACGATAATTTAGGATGAAGCACGCAATGTGTTGTTATCTTTAAAAAAAGAAAACGTTTTTAGTGTACTGGTGCTTTAAAATATATGTTCACCTTTCAATATACGTTGTCAACTTGTTAAATTAATATTGTGTAGAGAAGGATTTTCCTATTCATGAACACTGCTCCAAAATTTATATTATATAATATATAGAGTAATAAGGAAATATTAGTTCTTGACGGTTCACGAACACATCAAATGTGTTTGTCCCTTATCAGAGAACTGCACCAGCCCCAAATAGATAAAAGGAAAGCAGATTAAAGATAACCGTTAAAATATTTTATTGTTGGTACGACAAGACCTTTTAAAGTTATGAAATAGATTATGAAAGAGATTGACGATGCACATTGATGCAGACTACTTAATTAAAAATGGAAACTCTCTTAATCGGTTTCGTTTCTAAGCTGTAACTCTCTTTAATTCCACTTTTACTTGTTTGATTGAATCTTTTACTGATATCTAGACATTAGCGGTCTTGGACAAAACAGAAAAAAAAATATCTATTTATCAATATTTACCTATTATTCTGTTCATGCTTATGGTGGGGAAGGGGGGAGAAACTAAGAAAATTGTTAACTCCTTTCTTTTCCAAATAAATATCAGGTGAATGCTTAAAACTGTGGCAGTCTGTTCCAATCCACGCGTGGCGCAGGCTTAAATATTAGTGAAATTAACAAAGGCCTCTGTTAATGCCTTATGGAACATTAAAATAATTTATGTAACGGTTGAAAAACTTTTGTGAAACAGGGGGCATAATCTATGAAGTCCTTTCAAGCTTCATAAAGTTATCTGTTCTTTTCTCAAGCCACCATATTTATTTGTATTCTCTGGAGTTTCGAACTGTATTTCTACCTGTGTTTGGGTGAAAGTTTGACAGGTCCAACCTTATATCTGTGGAAGAAACTCACTCCTTATCAGGGATTCATAAAAATACGTCTTACGGTAATTTAGACAGCTACCCAATCATGCATGAGAAAGTCTCTCAATTTTCCTCCTTCCACAGGAATTTTTTGTCATGTTTTAATGGAACTTAGCTCGACTTACATATAAACACTTGAGCTGAAAATTTGAAGCTTTACATATAAACACTTGAGCTGAAAATTTGAAGTTTTATAATAATATTTGAGATCGAAGCGAGACTATTGTGCTTTATGTTTCAATGCATGTTATAACTCACTTTTGTAGTTGCTGATTACAGTTAGATTCCCTTAGAAACATTACATTTTTTACTATAAATTGCAACGGCAAGCTATTATCATGCAGAACAAGTAATTGACCAAGATCAAAACATAGGTTTAACTGCAAGCAAAGTAAATAATAACATATCTTAGAAGTAACTGGACCAATATCAAGACGGAACTGTTACAGATGACATAAGAGACTGAATGTGCTATCTCTTTCTAAAACATGGAAGAAAAGTAGTAGCACATCCATTTTCATTCATTCAGGTAAGGTAATTTATGAACTCTGCAGCAGTAGCAATTGCTGCCCCCGTAATGGCATCTATCGCAATCCTGTCTTTCTTGTTGTTACTGACTGCAGATACCACGGCCCCAGTTACTGCCCCCCCAATCATGGCATTCTTCTGCAGCACATCCAATCCAAGTACAAGGAACCAAAGAAGTGCTTCAGTAAGAATTCAAGTAAAAAATAAAATTGCAATTGAACAATGGAGCACATCTAAATCAAAAAGTTAAAATCCCTTTGACTTCCAATTTTCACAAATTAATTTTTTAAATAATTATATATAATTGTGAACTAAATCGACTCTGGGAAAAGCTAAAGTCAACGAGGGAACTTTCATAAATAACTTACGGTGAAGGCTATCGTGCATCTTTATAGATTGTCTACAGTGTACCAGTATTATTTAGCATCACATTATTTAAAATCTCAACACGTATCCTACTTCTCCCACGTTAGATCGTGTCTGTCTACTAATTTATCCCTTGGAGTTTATGTAATCTGTATTTATCCAAATGGATTACAGTCCACCTTCAATGGCAATGGCTCAAAATATAGAATATATTGTGAGAGAAGAGAAGGGGTTGAGAAGAGGTCAGGATGGGTAAGTGCATAGCGTTGAAAGAGAAGTTAGTTGCAGAGTTTTGGGTGATGGATTTTCTGAAGGAGTGGGTGGATGTGGGCTCAATAAGGGAGAAGGAAGAGGTCAGAAAAAGGGAGATGAAAAGTGTTCTGGTTGTGAGGAAAAGAAAGAAAGGGATAGGGGAGAGATTCAGTGCGGGTGGTATAGGATGCAAACAAGAAGATCAGATGAATCTAATGATAGATATAATTGGTTCATCATAAACCACATAATGAGCTTGTCCAGGGTTGTCTTTGCCACAACTTACCTAAAAGTTAATTTTAACTTGCCATAAGTTATTATTGAAAAGCTTAGCTAAACAAAATCTCTATATCTTGTAAATTTCCAGCCACTCAAGCTATACCGAAGTGGGTATTTTTCTAAATCTAATACAATACCCACTTTAGTACTAGATTTATTGAGAGCCAAACATGCTGCTTGCTATTGTTAATAAAAGTCGGAATTTTGTTATTAAATTACATGCCATCAAGTTGAAGGCAACCGCAGGAAAAAAAATAAAGTGTAATTCCTAGCATGGGGTCTAAAATCATTTAAACTGTGAAATTAGACTATTGTACAAAATATGGGAAGTTAAACAATAGTGTGGTGAGAGTTACCCAGTCTCTAGTGCCACGGATTCTCTCTACCCCATATTCTGTTCCAACATAAAGGCCAGCTACAGTTCCTGTAAGCATAAAAAAAAGTGCATCAAATGGAGCTATTGCTTTTCCAAAATGAATGTGCCCAATTGCATAGACCTTGCAACTCAAGTCTTACCCCAATATACACCTTCTTTACACATCTTCTTCAACTGCAACAAAACAACCGACACCTCGTGAGCAGGGAATGAAAAATGTCTATTGAATAGGTTTCTCAGGTACCCTTTGGAAGGTTACCCCAATTATCATTTTCCGCAAGGACTACTCGTCCAACACTATACTTTAAAAGAAGATGCACAAGATTGATAGCTCGATTGAAAGGCTAGGCAGAAGAGAACCCAATTGTCGGTTATGTTAAAAAGTGACACAGTGAAATTGGACTGAAAGTCTACACAGTGAAAACATCAATTTCACAAAAGAATCGTGAACTTACCGTTTTCTCAAAATCATGACTTGAGATATTCCCTGGAACAGACATGTTGAATTAGTCTCACAAAGGCCTTCACAGACGAAAATAACAATAATAATTGAAAACTAAAGAAGTAGGAACACTGAAGGATACCACAGAAGAAGCAAAGTAAAATACGAAATTGCCATAGAACCTAGTTTTTACTTGCACGTAGGTGTATAACCATAACCCAAATTCAACAAGAAAAAAAAACTAAAAACGTGATTATAGATATACAATAAAAAAAAGTTACCTATTCAGACTCCGCAAGAAAAGGTGGTGAATTTATGAAATGCTTACTTACTTTTTTGGATAATATGATAGGTATCTTCAGCCACCGCGCGCGTGGCTGCGATCTGGAATACAAAATACAAAATTAATAATAAACTAACTACTTAATTAATTAATTAGTTAAGAGAAGAAAGAGAAGAAAGAGAAAAGGAGGAGAAAATTACGGTTCCGATCCTGAGGAAAGCATCAACGGTGAGATTGAGAAATGGATTGCCCATGTCAATGGCTACTTCAACCCTAGGAGGCCCTGAAACCCTAACCCACGCCATTTTTAACTCTTCTCTCAGGTTCTTCTGATTTGCGGTGCATTCAATTCACATACATAGCCAGAGAAACACTGATACGGTGCGGTGCGGTGCAGATTCTGCTGTCACTTCATTGGTCACCTCTTCAAATATCTTTTCATTTCGAACCTTTTTCTTTTCAAGATTTTGATTGATGCACGGAAGAAAAGTGACGACGAAAAATAGCTTCTGATTAAGATCACGCCAAAAAGTACCTGTTCATCTTCAAGCTTCTCTGCCGTTGAAATTTTTTATTGATTTCTCAATTTCACTGCTTCACCTACTTTTTTAAAATAAGTAATATTAATATGTAATAAATTTGAAATAATAAATATGAACGGTTTACTTTGTATTATGAAGAAAGTAAAATTAAAAGGACGAATTCTTCCTCCACTCTCTTACCTTCTTTCTCTAAAAAAAAGTATTTTTGTTATTTTGATAACGAAATAATACTCTCTCGATCTATAATTTTTTTTATTTTTTTAAAATTGAACCGGATGAGAATGACATGTGATTTGTCATTATCGTTCGTTATTTATCATTTAATTGTTAAACTTTCAAAATTCGTAAAAATAGTTATTCGTTGTCAACAATCTTCTAATATTATTAATAAATATTAATAATTGTTTATATAATATTTGTTTAAAGTTTTGATTTAATATTTGAACAGTGTTAAATGACATTATATGACATTATGAATAACATGATCTACCACTTATGAGAATTATAAAAATGAAAAAGATAGAAAAGAATACTGATTTTTTTAATTTTTCAATTTTAAGATAAAAATATATGTAATTTTGTATTTAATATAGAGGTAAAAAAAAAGGTATAGGATGGAATAAGAATTCGTCAACTAAAAGCTATAATATTTATGTGATTATTTATATATGTAATAGTATTCACGTTTTAAAACATATAAATATAGTGGGACGTTATTTATTATTTTACCCTGAATCCGTAAAATCGTTAAGATCAATTTTGAAGGAAAAAAAAATATATAAAAATCTCTCAAGTTCTTCAATAACTTGTTATTTTCAACACAACTTATATATACCAGAGAATAAACTTTTTAAGACCATTCAAACTTTATAATTTGTAGAAGTTAGAACACACTTACTTTGTAATATTATGATACTGTGTTTAAGATAGTTCTAATTTATTATAGGTTGAACACGATTTTATATTTATTTACAAGGTTTATCTTTAATCTCTTTTAGAACTTATGCTTTGAATCTTTGAAATGTGACATTGTTTCGTTCAACAAATCAAACTGCTACGTAAAGCTTATGTATGAGCTCTTATTAAAAAAGTAAACAACAAATATTAAACTAATTATAACTAAATGTAGTAAAGGAACTAAAGACAAGTTAAAGTTAAAATAGCACAAACAAAATACAATTTATGATTTATCTTAAAAATAAAATATAGACGTCTAAATATTTTTAAATCCTAAAATATTTTTGAAGATGAAAATATAGATGTTCAATGTTTCTAATAGAATAATGAAGGTAGAGAAGTTAGGTGTTGGTATTTCTCTTGTAAACATTACAACAAAATTCAACATCTTCCAATAAAATCAAATTGCATATTCTTTGAGATAAAAAAAAGTAAACCAATCCTTTAAGCACCATAGTCATTTATATCAATTGATTTTTTTTTCAAACCTGAATTTGTTTATTCAATTTAATCCATTCATGTTGTAATTCAATTCTAACCGATTAAACTTTATTTTAACCGGATGAGTTTAGGTTTTAATGTTCATAATTAAGTGAAGGTCATATTTCATACTTCACAACACACAACTTCTTTATACTGCTAACTCTATTACTTGTACTACTTGTAATTTGTTGAATACTATTGACAATTGTCATTTATCTTTATCCATAAATATTACATATAAATTTAGGACACATTTGTTATAAAATTGTAACAATATTAAGCAATAAAATTTATTTTTCCTTATTCCATTTTTTTCAATTCTTTCTAGTCTCAGCTATGCTCTCTTACAAAGTTTAAAAAATTACATATGGTCATCAATATACATTCTTACCTAGGTCGACAATCATTAATATTAATTTAATTATATTTTATCAAACACACCTATAAGAGACTACATTGTGATTGTCAAATTCTTTGATATGATTAAGACGGATACCCCTATTCAAGAATATAACATTTACCAAAATCAAAGTTGGTTTTGCCAAAAGCGATTATAAGTCATGATAAGAAATAAGAGTAACATTCTTATTATGATAACAAAGGGGTATACATATACTAATACATGAGACACTCATGGAAACCAAAAAACTTGAAATAAGAAAAAATGATCAAACGTGAAAAGAAAAGGTTAACATGAGAAAATAAGAAGTAATACCATATTGAATCTTGAAAAAATGAATTATTTCATGCATCGAATCCAGTAGTTATACAAAGCTTATATATAGCTCCACTTAAACAAGCTAATCACATGTTAAATCTAGCTAACCAACTAATAATATTATCTTAACTAAATACAATTCATAATAAAGAGTGTTGTGTAGCTGAAAAGACTTGTGTGAAAATATACTTTGAAATATTACTTATAGAAATTACTGAAATACTAAATTAGAAAATAACACTCATATTTCTAACTTATTAAGTGAGTGAAAATTTGAATATAGTCTCTAGAAATATATTAAAAAGATACCAAAGTTATAACACAATGTTGATAATAAAGTCTAACCTATTTAAAATAATTTATTCAAAGAAATTTAATTAATAAAAATATTTTTAAAATTAGTTCGAAAACTAAAGTATTTAACTGACCCAACACTTATAATTAAAAAATAAGAACTTTTCAACTTTCACTCACCATATGTACATCTATTAAATAACTTTTCAGCTGCAACTAATTTATCACAGTTACTCTTATCAAACACACACCATCACTTCATCTCTACTTAACCTTGTCTTGGCCAAAACAAAACACACTTGTCTATGAATTTGTGTGTAGTACCATAATTTAGTGTCTGAAACATTTTCCAATTGTGAAGGTAATGTCACTTTCTTAGTAATTGAAGTTTATTTATAAGAGCCACATAAAATAAAAGTAGTTACAACGACCACAAAGTTATTCTTGCTTAGGTGCATCTGAGTTGTGAATGATGCATGGTTGGGACCTTCACAACCATGGATTACAGCCAAGTCTTAAATGCTTATCTCTCAGCCTGCGTTCCTCACCACAACAATATAAATTCTCCTCAACTTTTTCTTTTACACTTTTTCTTGTGTCTATAGAAAGAACTTGAACCCAACAATGGTGATTCAGGTTGATTATTTTAGACCTGCATAGTGTTTTTTTTTTGTCATTAACATTATATATAACTTTTCTGTTCTCTAGTATTAATAGTGATGGTGATTTTGATATTTAGACAATGAAGGTAAATAACTCCAAATTCATTCATTTACTAAAAGATGAATGCGACGCTTCTGAAATAAAAAAAAAAACGAATAAAATACGTAATCGTAAGTATTTTTATTCCAGTGATGGCCAAATCATATATTTAAAACTATAGTGTCCATTATTTACGTTGACTTCTGAACATTTTTTTTTTCACGAAAGCTTTGTTTTTGACATTTTTCCTGTTATAATAATATAATATACTTTAAATAGATAGTTCATGTCAAAGTACATAAAAACTATTCAGATTTTGCATATATATTTTCTATAATCCATTTTTTTTAAGAATCCTTTCATTCGATAGGAAAATAAAACTGGTGTTTCATTTATGCTGATCGCTTTTTCCTATTTAAGCATTAATATATCTCAGCAAATGTAACAATTTTACCTGCAGAGATTGATTTATATCATTATAAAAGTTAAGTTTTTAATATCATTTAATATTTGTATTAAATATTTATTTTAATGCACATTAAGATTTATATTTTATATACCTAATACATAAAAGTAATAATTATAAATTTATATTTGATATTAGAAAAACTGGACTCATTATTTTATGCAATTAGTAACAACTAGAGTCATGTATTAAAATATAAGTGCTACTAACAATTAATTGAAGCCTAAGAGACTTTGATAAGGGTTAGATTCAATTTACTTAAACTTTTTAATTAAAAGAATTAGTGTATAAAAATAGTTTATAAAAAAAAAATGAGAGGCAAGGAAATGCCCTAAAGCATATTCCATTTGTGAGCATTATATAGTGATAAGGGTATTTGGACAGTCACTTTGTGGTGCTTCGTAGAACAAGGGTTTCTCTCTGTTTTCTCGTAGGAATCGAAATCAAAACAAACGAAAACATGGGCAGAAAATTCTTCGTCGGTGGAAACTGGAAATGCGTATGTTTCAATCGCCTCTTCACTTTCTTAATCATTAACCTTTTTTTTGTTGCATGTGTGATTTTGTTTTGATCTTGACAAACGAAATCTCGGTAGTTCTCCTCGATCAACTTCGAAAGTTGGTCTATTTTGAAAAGGGTGGCTCTGGAACTATCTGGAGAATGTAGAACACCTCTGGCTAAACAGATCGGAAGGTTTTAATTTGAAAAGTTATTTTTTTTTTAATTTCCGATCTACCCAGTGCATAGTAGTAGTGGCACACTTCGCACTAAGATCGTAATTCTCTTTGGGGATTTGTAAAAGAAACATGCACTTTAACATTTTGCGATGATCTTGAAAGTATTTGTGTGTGTGAATGCTTTATTTGTAATCTGATGATGGCATTTCTAATTGCCTGCCTGGTATACCTTTTTATTTTTCATGGATCTGTCATGGCAGTGTCGTGGAAACAAGTAATTCTTGAATCGACGTGTTCTGAAATTGTTTAGTGATTCATCAGGTAACTGATGCTTTGGATTGATTTTGTTGCAGAATGGAACCACTGAGGAGGTGAAGAAGATTGTTACTACTCTGAATGAGGCTAAAGTCCCTGGAGAAGATGTTGTGGGTGAGTCTTAGCTAATTTCTTATGGGATTGTCTCTTTTTCTGCCGAACATTTCATACTTAACACACTCTTGTCAATGATCTATCTGGCTTAAGTTAATTTCGCTTCTAGTATGGACCATTTTTTTTTATTGAGGATTGTTATAATCACAAAACTACATACTACTCTAAAGGTTCTAATTCTGTCCCTTTTAATTCGTAGCCACTTTTTTATGTAGCGATGATAACGAGACCTAAATTTTTTATTGAGATGTTGTTTCGTATAGTTGTCAGTTGTACAGTAATATTTTTTTTTACCAAAGTTATCAAGCTCCTGGCTCCCTTGAACCTATTACAATTCTTTACTGGCCTCATATATCCATTGTTGGTATCTCCAATTATTTCTTTTGCATATAACATCATCCAATTTTTATTGCATGATGATGATCTTTTTACGTGTGCTAATAAATGTGTTTCTCTTTTACAGAAGTTGTTGTGAGTCCACCTTTTGTGTTCCTTCCTCTTGTAAAAAATTTACTGCGCCCTGATTTCCATGTCTCGGCACAGAACTGTTGGGTTCGCAAAGGTGGTGCTTATACTGGAGAAGTTAGGTATGTTACCTCTATTTTCTTCAATATTTTTCATTTGGTCATGTGCTGTGCATTTAGTTATTTTAGGCTAATGGCTTGGTTATATTCATTTGCTTCAGTTGAACCATGAAATAGAACTGTCTACTCCTCCCCCCTTGTGTTAGTGATTTATAAACAGTGAGGCACACATTCTCGAATCTTTTACCCATCTTTTAATAGTTGTGCATTTTGTATTTTGCTTCAACAGTGCTGAAATGCTTGTTAATTTGGGAATTCCTTGGGTTATTATTGGTCACTCTGAACGGAGGCAGCTTTTACAAGAATCAAATGAGGTACAAAGCGTTCAGTTGTCTCTGGTTTACTTTCTTTTTGTTATAAGTTCTTTTTGAAGTTTAATGGCATACATTATAACATTACTACATGCTTGACTGTCTATCAGTTTGTGGGAGATAAAGTTGCATATGCACTTTCACAAGGTCTGAAAGTTATTGCTTGCATTGGAGAGACTCTTGAACAGCGTGAAGCTGGAACAACTGCAGCTGTTGTTGCTGAGCAAACTAAAGCTATTGCAGGTACTGTTTTTTCCTCCACGTATACAGTTTTAATTTTCTGCATACTCATTTAGTTGTTTTTTATTTCACTGATTTTCTCACAATATTGTATAAAGGTCTTTGCAGTTCTTGTTACAGAACTGTTCTAGTTGCTTTAATATATTATCATTATTCATAACTTACTACTGTTAGCAATCTATATTTTAGTTGACCTTAATTCTATTTGCAGCTAAAATATCAAACTGGGACAATGTTGTTTTGGCCTACGAGCCTGTTTGGGCCATCGGAACAGGAAAGGTTGCAACTCCTGCTCAGGCCCAAGAGGTATGCTAGCCTGTGTTTTGTTAATACTAGTTTTTAGTGAAAACTTGCTTGTCACTGTACTGATTATTTGTTCTATAAATTTTATTGTTTTAATATTCTAGATTGTGTTACTTTATGTGATATGTTTTTGTTCTTTGATCTGTGTTGCCAATTTAGACATTCGGTACCTTATCAATACCTTATCAATTCTTCCATCGAAAGTACCCCGATCTTGTATCTTGTGTAATAGTGACTTATAGATTGTGTTCTGTTGATGATGTTTATTGGTTGTTCGGCCTTAGGTTCATGCTGATTTGAGGAAATGGGTTCATGATAACGTGAGTGCCGAAGTTGCTGCATCTGTAAGAATTATCTATGGAGGTAATCTTGCATGCATTTTACCCCCTCTATTGTATAATATGCAGTGTACTTGTAGTTGCATGTCGAAAAATAAAGTGAGCTTCTGATCTAATGAACATTCATTAACTGCAGGTTCTGTAAATGGAGGAAACTGCAAGGAATTGGCAGCACAGGCTGATGTTGATGGATTTTTGGTTGGTGGTGCTTCCCTCAAGGTAAATTCCTTTTACCCCGTTGTTTTGGTTGTGGTTGGTTTCAAATTACTTTGCATTTAAGCAACTAACTTTTGTACTTCTCTGTAATTAGCCGGAGTTCGTGGACATCATAAACTCTGCCACCGTGAAGAAGAATTGAAATTCGTAGTTAGGAACTGATATGCTGCCTTTCAAGCTGCTTCGGAAATCACTGTTTGAGTTTTGGTTCTGTGCTTTGTGGCAAATGCTTTAAACTTTGTGTTCAGTACTACCGAATAAACACTCTTTCCTGTGATCTCATCCACAGGCGATCCATTGGATTTTGGTTAAATTTCTTGACTACCATAACATTTGGTGGGTAAATAATGTTGAACACTAGTTAACTTAGTGAATTTGGTTACAACTAATGATGCACGTGTCACCATAACAATTGACCCAGTGAATTGGATGAACAAATTAACAGGTAAGAGTCGCTCTAAAAATGGTAGAACCAGTAAACTGTCAGATTTCTAGTTTGCATCGTTCAACATAATTATCGTTCTAGACCTCGTCTACCTTGTTTCTCTTACGATGTCTGCTGTTATATGTTCGTCTATGTTAAATGTCCATGTTGATCTGTGTCGAATGCTGGTGTTTGTGGGTATGCAAAATGTTTTGTTAAGAGATATCATATTAATTTTGTAGACCTAATGGGATTTTCAGAACTTCTAAATTTTCACTATACGTTTGTAATTGTGTTAAAGAGTTGTTTTTCTGGTTTTTATACAAAGTTTTGACTGTAGGGAACTTCTAATTTTTTAATCAAAACAGTGAGTCTGAATAAAAAAAGGGTGCTTTTAATTTTGTTTGTTCACGTAGGGTTGTTGATTACCTCAAATTGCGAGGGATAGGATTATTACAATCCTTAAATTTTAAGGAAGGCCTGTACTGTGTTGTTTTTTCTTTTCACATTGAAAACACATTGTAATTTTCAAAATTAATTATAACTAAGCTCGTGCTTATAAATTTAAAATGATTAAGAGGATTGTTAAGAGGAAGTATCTTATCCATGGACTCCTTCGTCTTACAATCACTTATTTGAGTGTTAGGCTTTAAAGAAAATCTTTCCCATCTTTTCTTTTGTAATCTTCTGTGTAGTTGATTTGCTGGATATGAAATTACAAGATTACTAAAATACATTCAATTTAAATTACTTTTTTTATAATATTTTATTAGGATAAGGTTATTAAAATTCATTAAATTTTCTGGACAGATTATTTCCTTTATCATCAAATACAATCTTTTTAAAATATCAAATGATATTTAACAATTAAAAAATGAGTTGGTGACATAATGTTAAGAAGAATTTTAATAATAGTTTTAAGTGTTATTGTTTCAAATTGTTGATTGCAATTATTTTTCAGCCCATCTTAGTCAATTCTGTCTAAAGTTAATATTATTCAAGGTTGGTTAAAAATTTCCTAGTCTACATTAAAAGAAATCCTAACTACACACATTTATTGAAAAACAATATTTTCAAACATAAGAAAAAATTATCCGAATAAATGTGAATAAAAAACTTGTCTTATATATGTTGAAAAACAACTTTATTTTTGTTGAAACATTTTTGACTAATGTCATCTTAGAAATAACATCTTAGATACTATTACACGAAATTTTTAATTTTGCTTAAGTTGAACCCTATCTAATGTTTGAATGATAAGTTTAGAAATTTATTTTTATGTTTAAAACATTTTTTTTTATGGAAACCCTTTTGCACTTCCTTATAGCTAGAAAAGCAATTAATGCTTTTCCAAGGACATGATGACTTTCTTTTATTAGTTCACAAGTTTTGGTCACAATGGGTATAAAACACTACACTTAAAAAAGTTAAAAGCGATTGGAGCATAAAAAGCAAATATTAACAAGAGAGCATAGAGTGGAAAGAAAAAAAAGTTTAAATTTTATGCTCCAATTCCATTCATATATACATATACTTTTTTGCAACTTTGTTGAAGTCTTCAACATTTGTAGCCTAGTTGGTTGAATCATTTACTTATTTCACAGTTCACAATTTTTCATTTTTCTTTTCTTTTCTTTTTTGATAGCTACAAGTTCTCATTTTTCTCATCATATTGGCTAGTGTCATTATTTGCTTTTGGTGTGGTCCCACTCATCAATTTGAGTTCACATCTCACAACTCAAAACCACCCTGTTTATTTTTTTAGTAGTAAATCACATATATCCTATGGTTTAATTCTAATAATAAGTTTATCTTTTTATTTACTTTTTAATTAACTATTATATTTCATCAGTCAACATGAATTTCCTTTACCATGAAATTGATGTGAAATGTTTATCACCTTTCATGATATTTATTACTATGTTGTTAATTGTCAACTTATATTTAATCAAGTAAAGATGTATTTCTTGCCCTATATATTTTTAAATCAACCAATTTGGTCATCTAAATTTAGAAAGTATATATTTCCCTTTGATAATTATTCTTTCAAATAAGTTTGTTTTACCTTTTTTTATGTTTAATTAGTACTTATACTACATTATTGATCAGATTGAATAAGACATTCAAATATTGCATATTATTATTCATTTATTTATTACCAATAAAATAATCACCCATTAATCAAATTAAACTTAAAAACATTTTATTTAATTGTATTTTAAAGTTTTCCTTTAAATGTGATATAATTCTTAATTACATTAGTTGCCTTTATTTTTTATAATATAACATAATTGGATAAATATAAAACTTCCAATATTACTTTTAATTTATTATTATTTTTTTGGAAAAGAGACTTTGCACGATATTTATAATTGTTTTTTTATCACATTATTTATTATTATTTTTCCAATTGGTGCAGTGACAAAATGAAAAACGACAAAAGGAACTGCAGAATACAGACCCATTGATTCAACTTTTATACTCTTTTCACGTCAAACTCCAACTTTTGTTTTCAACCGTTAAGTCACATCACATCCATCTGGCTGCTTCCGACTTTGCAGTTTCATGTCACGAGCTTCCTTCATTTTCATAAATTAATAAAAATATTATTTATCTACAAAATTAAATTTAGTTAAATATACTAATTGTATATTACTTATATTCAATAATAAGAGTCTCATATAGTAAAGTTATTAATTTTTTAATAGTCATGTAAAATGAAAATCATTGTATATTCACGCTGAAAAACTGAATAATAATAAAATAATTGAAAAAAATTAAAAACTCCCAAACACAAAATTAACAAAAATATTCTTTTGAAATAAAATTAGAAAAATATTTTTTAAATGTAGATCAATTAATAAATTTGTAAAGTCCAACAAAATATCAATAAATATCTTATAAATGAATAAGAGGGAATTTTATTAACCAATAATTATGTTAATAATTTATATAATTGATATTTCGTAATGATTTAATTGTAATAAATGTGTTAATTGTCTTAGTAATTGATAATTGTTTGAGAATTTAGCTTGTTGTTATTTAAGAAGTATTACATTATTTAAGTGGTATACAATAACAAGTTATGATCATATGCATTGTTCCATATTAATTGAGTAACAAATCAAAGATTAAGTAATAAAAACATATATTTTAAGCAAAAAATTACATTGAAAGAAGTTGAGACAAAACTCTTCACAGTAAATATGTGATACTAAAACAAGTTTAAGTGAGAGAGGTTGAGACAAGTCTCTTCACTAGAAACATGTGATACTAAAATAACATGGTTACTTAAGAGTTGAGTCTTAAGAGTAGTTCATAGATTCTGAAATATGAGATTATACAATTATGTCAACGCTCAAGTGACAATATAATTGTTAAAAATATTAGTGAAATGGTATATGTTATGTTTGTTTTTATAACTTATTTTTTGTGACAAAACATATGTTTCGCTTAACTAAAGTATTGTGAAAATGTTTAAGTATGAGTACCCTTACAAGAAAGAAACAAAATTAATTTTGGTATATAAAATTGTTTCGCTCAAGCAATACGAGATTGTTCAAGTGAGAAATTTGTTTAAGGTTAATGAAGCAAAATGAATTTGTTTAAGGAATACCTATCTAATAATGATAATAATGTTAATGTTTATGCGTGATGTTAATTGTGATATTTGTAAGTGTTTATCTTTTACGTACATATATGTACAGTAAATATATTTGAGATGATATTGATTCTATAACAAAAAATATTAAACTTATTAAAAATATGTATATATATATATATATTATATAATTCATTAAAGATTTAATCACATAAATTAAATTTAACATGATAAAAAGTTGAATGAAATTTTGGTGTCATCGACCTCTAACATATACAAATAATTATCAACTTATAAAAAAACGAGGTTAATTTTATTAGTGGTATTTCTAATAAATCAAATGTTAATCTTTAATTAAAATGTAATTAATATATTAAAATATAGTTAATATGATTATTTTAGAGATGTTGAGTATAGCAAATTATAGTATTTCATAGATATATAATTAAAGATTCAATAATTTTGTTTCAAAATTATTCTGTTGTACTTTATGTTTATGTATATGTTTTTCTTGATAATATTATGTGAATGATACATGTGTAATATATATAAATCAGTTCATGTATATACTATTGTATGAAGTATAAATGAAAGCATAACACATTGTAAATACGGTATTGAATGCTGAACAAGAAATACATGTTTTTGGTATTGTATGTATTTGTCTGGAACTAGCATTCCAGTATATGGTTACAATAGTATATGTATATTTGATATTATTTATTTATTATTATTACATATACTGCTAGTATATAAATTAATGAGACGTCACATAGCCAGATGGAAGTTTATAAAAGTGTAATGCAATCTGTGAAGTAGTTGACCCATAGCCAATTGTTTCTACTGTTTAACTGGACATCAAGTTTTGTTTGTGGAAATCACATGAACTCATTTTAGCCACATATTAATGTGCAAAATATTTGAAGAAAATGAAAAATCTGTTGAAGTTGACTTGACTGAAATACAGAGCAACAATCTAATTCTACAAGCTTGTTGCTGCATTTCTCCATTCATTTGTTTGTGTGTGTGGCCATTCCTTTGTACTTGTCAATTCATTGAGTATCAAACAAACATCAATGTGTGGCCATTCCTTTCTCAAATCAACACACACTGTTTCTGTGGCCTCTGTTTTTTCTCTGTAAATCTTAATTCCTTCTACTCATTATTTATGTTTTTCTTTCTTTCTTTTTTTACTAATTTTATATCACATACAGATACATCATTGCTCCCTAATATAATTACGTTTATTTTTCTTCCTCTTTCATTTAAATGTGTAATTTATATTACTTTTTCTAGTATCATTTCATTCATATTGTAGAATACACGGTAAAATATACAAAATAATAATAATAATAATATATACATTCTTATTTAATAAATATATAACAATTGAGAACTGTGAAAACTTTGAAACTAACAACTGAGATGAGCCATTCATTTATTAACAATCACGTGATCACTCTTAATGAGCACTGTGATACCACCTCTGTTATGTACTGTCTCCCTCCTCTTCTTGATATGGTCACCAAACATCTTCCTTATTTTTTGCTGTTTTTGGGAAAAAAATTACACATATCATAACTTGCAGAAATAATAAAGTGTATATGAATCAACACTTTGAAACATTAAACCAGAGACGTGTTTATACTTTTTATAATTGAAAAGAAAGTAAAAAAAAAAACTATTTTCTCAGAGTTTTCCACACATTTAAGTTTAATTTTTAAATTAAACTACAATTAATTATCATTTGATACTCCAATAGTAAGGATAGTGTAATTAGTTTAATAGACTCCATGCATTGGAAATATTAATTGTTAACTTGGTGTTTCATGTCATCAATAGATAAATGTTTTTAAATGTCTTCTTGTTGGATGCATAAGTATTATCATTGTGATTGTGATAAGAAAAATAATAAAAACTAAATAAATAAATTTAATCTTTTATTAATATAATAATTTAGCTATAACACTTAATCTATGATAAATTGTATGCTCATAAATATACTTTAAATAAATTATTATTAATTTAGAGACATTACTTTTGCTTGTTAAATAATGCTTACACCATTTCAATTTTAAAATAAACACACCTTTTTTTTCATATTTTTAATAAAATAGCATTTGCTCACAATCTATTTAGAGTTATATAGACACGTATATCTTTTTTCTTTTTAGTAAATGACTTATTTCATTTATATTTTAATAAAATGATACTTATATCTTTCATTTTATTTAAAATAATATATTCATTAACATTCAAATAAATTTTAAATTATAAAGATGGAAGAGTTTTTACAAAAAAAATATATATATTATTTAACTGTACAGAAATTGTTACAATTTTTTTCAATATATTCTTAAAGGATGGTTAGGAGAACGATCCATGTACTGAAAATTAATTATTCTCGCAATATAGAAAAAAATTATTAGCATATAATCGCATAGTTATAAAACTTCGCTACCACTAAAAAAATAAATCACATTTTAACTTTAAAATAAACATTCATTTTTATTATATTCTTAATATAGTAGAAATCATTATTTTTATTTTATTTATATTTGTATTCAAATGATAATAAATTTAATTATATAATTTATAGCTATTTAGTCATTTTATAGTTTTATATTTTATAAAGAATTTATGATTTACTAATAGTATTTTTTTTAAAGTAGAATAATTAAACCATTCCTTTTTATAAAAATATATTTTTTGTATTTTAATGTTTAAATTTTAATCAATATATTATTTTTAAACAAATAAGATAACCGAATACTATTTTATTGGGAAATAAAAATTTAATGAATAAATAAACAATGTAAATATCAAACCTAGCTTGAAATTGGAAAAAAATAAGAAATATTATTTGTTTTTAAGGTCTCCTCTCACTTCCTTCCCTGCTTTTAAGATGTACTTGTTGTAATGTTTTCTTGTAGACATTTAAGATTTTGAATGGTGGGGTGTACTCCCAAAAGCTGTTCCAAACACTCAAGTTAGTCTTATTTATAGAGTTATATTATACCTCTTCACAAATGAATTTTAGATCAATACATATTAACATTGTATTAATGTGATGGTACAAACAATTTAGCATGTTAGATTAATTTTGTTTTTAATTAATTATGTTAGATTTATGATATATATTTGACATTAGTATTGCTTTTAATTAGTTATGTTAGATTTATGATATATATATGATAATATTTATGAGATTCTAGATTTTAGTTAGGTTTTAACAGTAATATGATCCATATGACTCAAGTCTTAATAGATGATCTCATATACATTAGTACATCATTTAATATAATTTTCTAGGAGATAATGTTTTTTTTTTTTTTTAGAAGAAGAAGAATTTAAATGTGACATACTTCTTATTAAATCTTACCTCATCTACACATGCAATAATTTGGTGAGCCTTTTATCAATCAAGCCTCCAGCATTAAATTTTCCATTGCCACTAGGAACATATAATCCAACAAGACTACTCTGATTGATCTCAAGAGTTTTTTTTTTTTCTCTTCTGCAAATTTCTCTCTCTATATTTTAAGAAATAAGTAAATAAAAAACCCAACAAATTTAATTTTCATAATTAATTCCCAAATATTTTCAAGATGATTTTTTAAAATTATTAATGGTTTACAAAATAATCACAAAAAATCATTTTAATAAATGGTGTAGGATGTTAAAAACTCAGGGACAGCTGGAAAATTTACTAGTCTTATCTGAAAAAAAAAAAAAAAAAGAATATTCTTCTTGAATAGATTTGGCAATGTTTTTCAAAACATAAACTTTGAATACAGCTTGCTCCATTTGAGTACCATGATTTGATACAGGACAAGACATTATGGTGTGGTGTGTGTAAA